>Ga0207416_1001232_pt1 | contig 35828 bp, 34 predicted proteins | sample PaiPotPPM11metaG_FD_184107 | JGI IMG/M metagenome (GOLD analysis project Ga0207416, IMG submission 184107) | Iron sulfur acid spring bacterial and archeal communities from Banff, Canada, to study Microbial Dark Matter (Phase II) - Paint Pots PPM... ...
CTTGCGTGCATCGGCGACCGAGACTTGGATGACCTGATTATCGGCAGCATCTATGGTTGGGGAATTATCGCCCATGCCGGTATTGGCGACGTTGGGAAAACTCGTCCGCCAGGCGATGGCGCCGGAGTTTGCGTCGATCGCCACAAGATCGTTGGGGTCGGTGAAGCCCGCATACACCTTGTGGTGATAAATATTGCACGACGACATGGAATCGAAGCCGCCGATATTGGTGATCCATTTGGGCTTGCCGGTCGCGGGATCGAGCGCATACATGTGGCCGTCGCCGTTGGCGAAGTAGAGCGTGTTTTGAGCGTAGCACTCGCTCGACATGTCTTCGCCCTTAGTGCCGTAACGCCACAACTCTTTGCCGGTCTTCGCATCGAAGGCATAGACGGCGGCCCACGAGAGCCCGCGAACGAGGCCCGTCTTCGCACCGCCCTGCGCACGCAGAACTTGGGAGAACGAGAAGCCGGTGTCGCCGCTGCCGACGAAGACGCGGCCGCCGACGACGATTGGGTCGCCCATCGCGGCGTTATCGGTGCGCGCGCGCCAGAGCTGCCGGCCGGTGACCGCGTCGAGCGCATACACGTATCCGGAATCGGACTCGGCATATACGACATTTCCCACGACGCTGACGCCGACCGCGCTCCCGAGAAACTGCGTGGTTTTCACCGGCGCGCTCCGCGGCCCCAGGGCGGCGCCATCCTTGCCCAGCGGGACGTCCAGTGGGATGGCGTTCGCTTCGGGAAAGCGCCACGAAACGCCGCGGCGCAGCGCATCGCCGCTTGGACCTGCCGGAGCGCTATACGATGAATTATGCGCGATGTCGCCGCCATAGACGGCCCATGGAGCCGGGAGCGGCGGCGGGGTTTCGGCGCTAGCGCCGGTGCAGACGGATGCCACGGCGATGGCCACCATCGAGATGCTATAAAACAGACGGGACGACGATACGGGCATGACGCTCTCCCACGGAGTTGGTGGAGTCGCCCATCGGGCGCTCCAGGGTATGATGCCCCGCGATGTTGTGCTTTAATCCACCGATGCGACGCGACGCGCGACGAGGGCCGCGTCCAGATCGTCCACGCGGCGGAATTTATAGATGAGCACCGAGGCCAACCAACTCACCATGAAAATCCCGATGATGTAGAAGCCCATATTGGCGAGCGGAATATTCTGCACCGTGGTCCAGAAGGCGCCTTTAGCATCGGTCTCTTGACCGATCACCTGAATCACCTCTACCCCGCCGATGAGCAGCGCGATAAGAATGGAAACGGCCGTGATCGTGATGTTGTAATAGAGTTTGCGGATGGGCTTGAGGAAGGCCCAACCGTACGCACCGAGCATCGCTACACCGTCGGTCGTGTCCACGAGCGACATGCCGGCAACGAAGAGCATTGGGAGCAAGAGGATGTATCCAATCGGCATCCCGCTGGCGCCGGTGACCGCAGCCATGCCGAGCAAACCCACTTCGCTTGCGGTATCGAAGCCCAATCCAAAAAGAAATCCTATCGGGTACATCGCCCAGCTATCGCCGACGATGCGAAGCAGCGGGCGCAAGAGGCGCGCGAAGAAGCCGCGATTGGCCAGATACGCGTCGAGCGTGCGATCGTCGTAGATGCCGTCGTTGACCGCATGCTTCCAGGTCGCGACGATATCCGCTAGCACGATAATATTAATAACGGCAATGATAACGAGAAACAAGCCGGAGACCGATGTGCCGATGACACCGCCGACGGACTGCAACTGCGGGAGATGCTGTTTGACCAAGCCGGCCGATACGGCAACTAGAATCGAGAGCAGCATGACGACGGTCGAATGGCCGAGCGAGAAGAAGAACCCAACGGCAACCGGGCGCTTGCCATCTTGCATGAGTTTGCGCGTGGTGTTATCGATCGCAGCGATGTGATCGGGATCGACGGCATGACGCAGGCCGAAGCCGTATGCGGTTAGGCCTAAGCCAAGGAGCAATGGATAACTGCGGGCCGCAAAGAGAACCGCAAGCAAACTGCCGACATTGAGCACGGCCAGGATGCCATAGACGGTGACGAGGCGGCGCTTGAGTTCTGGGGTGGCGGTCTGCCACAGCCGATGCGCCGTGCTAATCATGCAAGATGACGCTCCACGAGGGCGATGCGAGGTGTTATGAACCGGGTCATGAGCGTAACGTCACCGCACGCGATCTGGATGTATTCCCTAGTTGTCTGCTCCACTATGGATCGAGATGGGACCTTCGGCGAGGGCGCGAAGCCCCGGGTATGCAGAATGTGAATGAACTCTTGCGCCTTCCTTCGCCGGCGCCTAGGCCGCTCGGCGTTGCGTTCGACGGGACGCAGTTATGGCTCGGCTCGCTTGAAACCGAGCGCGTCTATGCTATGGACCCGGCGCAGTGGACGTTGAGCGACGAGGCAGCCGCGCCCGGAAAACCCTTCGGCATCGTCTCGATCGGGGACGAACTCCGCGTCGTGCTTGGCGAGGGTGAAGCGGACGACCGGTACGTGGTGCGGTTCGTACCCGGCCACGGATTTAAAGATACGGCAAAGATTGCCTGTCCGGAATTTATCGGCTCGCATGTGGCCTATGACGGCGAGTTGCTCTACGTGAGCCAGTTTACGAAAAGCTGCATCGTGGCGCTCGACGATGCGGGCGCGGTGGTGCGCACGATCGCGCTGAAGAACCCTCCCGCGGGGATCACGTTTTGTGACGGGCGGCTCTATATGGTGACCGTTGACGACGCGAACGATCGGCGTTTGCTCTCGCGAACGGATCCGCATGACACGCACGCACACGTTGAAGACTTTGCGGTCATTCCTTTTGCGGCCCGAGGGCTGGCCTTCGACGGCACGCGCTTTTGGAGCGGCGAACGGGACGCAAACGAGATCGTAGCCTTCACGCACGCCGGTTGATGGGGGCCCGCGCGCCGGCCGTGGTGTACGGCGCCGCGATTCTTCAGGGCTTCGCGTTTACGCTGGTGCCTGCGCTGGCTACGGTGTTCGCGCAGGCACCCTATCGCGTCTCGGCGGCCTCGTTTGGCGGACTCTTCGTACCGCTTACGCTAGGGGCGATTGTTGCCGCGATCGTGACGCCTGCGTTGGCCCGGCGCCACGGCATGGTGCGCGTGTTGGGATTGGGCGTGCTGGCGAACGTTGTCGCGCTGCTCGCGTTGCTGGCGTCGCCGCTGGTTGCGGGCACGGGCGCATATCTTTTACTGTTGGCCGATACCGCGGCGCTCGGCATGGGCTTCGGGCTAAATTTCTCCGCGGTGAACGAGCTGGCGGCGGGGTTGCGCGGGCCGAGCGCGCGGAACGTCACCCTTGCAAACGTGGTGACGGGACTGGGTACCGCCTTGACGCCGCTGCTTGTCGGCGCGTTGGTTACACGAGGGCTGTGGCCGTTATGGCCGGCCCTGTTGGCGCTCGCCTTTGCGGGGGTGTTCGTCCTCTCGCTGGGATGGAGCAGCGAGACACCCGCCGAGCATCCGCGAGCGTTGCCGCCGGTGTCGCGAGCGCTGGTGTTCTTCGCCTTGGCGGCGTTGCTGTACGCGGTTTGCGAAGGCGTCTTTTCGAGTTGGGCAACGACCTTCACGCATGTGGATCGGGGTTTCTCGCTAGCGAGCGGAGAGGCGGCGCTGGCCGCGTTTTGGTTGGCATTGACGGTGACACGATTGCTGGCGGCATTTACGACGGGGACGCTTTCTCCGCGCAGCGCGTTCGTGCTGTTTCCATTGGCGATCGCGGCGGCGTTCGTCGCCCTGCCGCTGTGGAGTTCGGCGCCTGCGTTGATTGCGGGATTCGCTCTGGGTGGTGTTGCATGCAGCATCGTATTTCCGTATTCGATGGCGCTCGCGTTCGATGCGATGCCTGCAAATGAGAGCCGTGTCGCCGGCGTTCTCGTCGGGGCACTGATGGCCGGCGAGGGCATGGGAACCTTTGTGGTAGGCGTCCTCCACGGTTTGGCGGGCTTCACGCTCGCGCAGGTGTACGGGGTTGCGGGTGGTATTGCGGTTGTGCTCGCCCTGGTTGCATTCGTTGCGGTACGCGCCGGTAGCGGAAAGGTGTCGTGAACGTGGGACTGTCGCAGGCAATTGGAAGAACGCCGTTGATCGAACTGCGCGCGCTCTCGGCGCGCATCGGACGTCGCATTTTCGGCAAGGCCGAGTTTCTCAACCCGGGCGGTTCGGTGAAGGACCGCGCGGCGAAGTGGATCGTGGATGCAGCGGAGGCGTCGGGTGCGCTTGCGGCGGGCGGCACGATCGTCGAAGGGACGGCCGGAAGCACCGGCATCTCGCTCTCCTTACTTGCGAACGAACGTGGATATCGCAGCGTTATTTTTGTGCCGGACGATCAATCACCGGAGAAAATCGCGCTGTTGCGAACGTTCGATGCAGATGTGCGGGTGGTTCCGGCACTGCCGTTTACGAACGCGCAGAACTACTACCATCTTGCGCGCGCGTTTGCGGAGCAGACGCCGGGGGCGATGTGGGCCGATCAGTTTGAGAATACCGCGAATCGGCAGGCACACATCGAGAGCACCGGGCCGGAGATTTTGCGGCAGACCGCAGGCGACATCGATGCGTTCGTCGCGGCGGCGGGTACCGGCGGAACGCTTGCCGGGACGGCGATTGCGCTCAAAGAACGCAAACCAGAGGTGCTCGCGGTGTTGTGCGACCCGATGGGATCCGCATTATTTGCCTACGTGAATGACGGCGAGTTGCGCGCGCAGGGTGAGTCGGAACTTGAGGGCATCGGCATCAAACGCATAACGGCGAATTTCGCGGGCGCGCCGATCGATCGCGCGATTCGGGTGGAGGACCGCGATGCGATCGCTATGACACACTGGCTGCTCGCGCACGAAGGGCTGTTTGTCGGCGGCTCGACGGGATTGAACGTAGTCGGCGCGGCGCGCATCGCCATGAGCCTGCCGGAGGGCTCGACGGTGGTGACCGTTCTATGCGATGGCGGACAACGATATTCATCGCGCCTGTTCGACACATCATGGCTTGAGGAGCACGGCTTGCGTCCTGGAGAGGATGGGCTGGCGTTTTTGGAACGCTGAAGCGTCCTTAGAGGGTATCCAAGACCTCACAGGTATTGAGGTCGATCGAGTCTCCGCTCGCATAGAAGGCGGGAAAATCGTCGGCTACCGCGTTCGTTCGCGCGTGCTATTTCACGTCGCATAGGATCCTATGCGTGCAGGTGGAGGTCAAACCAGTCGGTAGCTAGGCGCGATACGGCAGCGAGTTTTCCGGGTTCTCCGAAAAGATGGGACGCGCCCGGAACGATCTGTATCCGGTGGACGCATGTGAGTCTGGGTTCGGCAGATTCGTTGAGCGCGATGACGTCTAGGTCGAGCGAACCGACGATCAGGAGCGTAGGTGCGCGCACGGACGAAAGCGCGCTCCCTGCGAGATCGGGGCGGCCTCCACGCGATACCACCGCCGAAACCTCAGCCGGTCGCGCGGCGGCGGCGATCAGTGCGGCCGCTGCACCGGTACTCGCACCGAAATAGCCGATCGGTTGCGTGAAGCGTTCGCCCACCCAATCGGTGGCATGCACGAGCCGTCGGAGCGAGTAATGGGATATCGAAGCGAAACTCGCCGGAGCGCTCGTCGATCACCTCCTCGGCGGGCGTGAGAAGATCGAGCAAGAGCGTTGAATACGATGCCGCATTGAGCGTCGTTGCAACGGCGCGATTGCGCTGGCTAAATCGGCCGCTCCCGCTCCCGTGAGCGAAAATCACGACCCCTTTCGGACGTGTCGGAAGAACCAGCGTGGCCGAGATGCGCTCGCCGTTCTCGCCGACCGTAACGTCCTGCTCGAGGCCGGGCTGCGGTAGGATCATCAGAGGCGGCTCGGGTACGTCTCGGGCAGTTCGCCGCCGATCCATAGTGCTGAGCGTTCGAGCGGTTCCACGGCACGGGTACGTTCGACGTGGAATAAGGCGTCGAATTGTTTGGCAAGATCCGCTCGAAAATAGTGGCTTGCGAGTTCGGTTTGCGGCCGATAGATCACGCCGATGGCACGCTCGCGTAATCCTGTAGGCAGCATCGTGGTCACGCCTTGTAACCGCCGAAGCGCCAAGTAGAACGACGGCGGCTGATGTTCGTGAAACCAGCCCTCGTAGCTATCCTGACGCGCCGGAAGCACCGTTTTGCGATGTGCCGGTCCATGCCAATCGTCCGCCGCGGTCACGGTACCGATGTAAGTGGTCTGGCCGACGAGGAGCGCTTGTTTCCCAAATCGCTCGCGCGCCAGAGCTCCGATATTCGTCTCCCCGCGTTCGCGCATCGAGGTTGCACGGGCATCGCCGACGTGCGAATTATGGCCCAGACTACCGCTTTAAAAGGCTTGCCGGTTCGTTGCATATGGGCCTTAAGGCGCTCCAGCGTTTCGATCATGTGACGATCTCGCAGATTCCAGAGGGGGACGTCATCGCTTAACATCGCGCCGTAATAATGCTCCGCATTGGCGACGACCCAGGCGTTCTGTTCGGCGTAAAAGTACTCGTCTTCGGCAATTCGGCCGTCGCGTTTGGCGTATTGCGAGGCGGCCCGCTGGATCTCGCGTAGCTGCGCAAGGACGTCGTCGGTGCAGGAGCGGCCCAGGCCGCGAAATACTGCGACCGCGTACGTCCGAGCGTCTTCTTCATAAGGAGTTAGGCAGGCGTAGCGCTGGCGCGCGCGCGGCCGCAATCGGATCGATCCTATCGAGATACGTAACGATCGCATCGATCGACGCGTACATGCTGTAGAGATCGAGGCCGTAGAAGCCGGCTTTGGCCGGCCCCACCCGTGCGTCGTTGTATTCGCGCAGCCAACCGACGAAATCGAGGACCTCGGCGTTGCGCCACATCCACGTCGGAAAGCGCCCGAAGCCCCCGAAGCCCCCCGAGAGATTCGACCGCCCCCGCATCGCCGTCGGCTCCGCGAACGAATCGATTGACGCGATACGCATCCGGCCAGTCGCCCTCGATACAAACGGCGTTAAAATCGAGCTCCGAAATGAGACGCTGGGTCATCTCCGCGCGCATGCGATAGAACTCGTGCGTACCGTGGGTCGCTTCCCCGATCAATACGACTTCCGCGTCGCGCGCGAGCGCGATCAAATCGTCGTAATCGCGCGCATCGTCGCGGAGCGGAGTTCCTAGTGTGATGTCCATTGATGTGGCTCCCGTGCATATGCGTCGGCAAGCAACGCGCGGACTTCGTCATCCGAGGTTTGCCCGAAGTTCTGGTAGTAGAGGCCGACCGCGTGAAATGGCTCCGGCGATACCAGGCAGACGATCTGGTCGACGTGTACGCGCAGCATATCGCAGGTTTCCGTAGCACCGACGGGCACGGCGACCACGATCCGGCGCGGGTGATGTTCGCGCAAAGCCGCGACCGCCGCATACATGGTGGAACCGGTCGCCAGACCGTCGTCGACGAGAATGACCGTCCTGTCCTGGAGGGGCGGCCGAACGCGACTATCGCGGTAAGCCAATTCGCGTCGCTGCGCTTCGGCGTGCTCGCGATGCAAAATCGCGTCGAACTGCTTGGGTTCGATGGCGTATGCAGCGACGATCGTCGGAAACGATACCGAGGTGCCGTCGGCCGATACGGCCCCCATCGCTAGCTCTTCGTGCCCGGGGACCCCGATTTTGCGAACCGCGAAAACGTCTAACGGGACGTGCAAGGCAATCGCAACTTCGTACGCCACCGGAACGCCGCCGCGCGGCAACCCCAATACCACGACGTCGGGTCTATCTCGATAAGCGATAAGCGCGCTAGCGAGCGCCTTTCCGGCCGCGGATCGATCGCCGTACGGAACTGACATGGCTGCAGAATACGGCCGAGCCGAGAAGGTCTTAGGAAGGCGGCGTAGCGATGCTGATGGTCGCAAGCATGCGCATGAATACTACGGCGTTGTTCGCATAACGGTCGAACAGCGTGTCGAGGTCGGCGTGCAACGCCCGGGCGCTCGCATTTTCGTGGGGAAGGTACGACGCGCTGCTCGCACGGGCGTGCAAACCCGCGCGATCGAGCCGGTGCGCGTGTTCCGCGTCGACGATGCGGATCGAACCCCACGCGCGATCGCGCTCGAACGCGTCGCGGGCGTTCGAGCGGAGCCGTTCGGTGTCATCGGTTGCATATCGGCGCACGATGTTGCCGTAAGCAGCGGTGAACGGATCGCGTTCGTCGCGTTCGTTATATACGACTGCGGCGCGGCCGCCGGGCCGCAATAGGCGGAGCATCTCTGCGATCGCGGCGCTGCGATCGAACCAGTGAAAGGCCTGGAATGCGGTGACAAGGTCTGCGCTGGCGCCTGCCAGGCCGGTGCGCTCGGCGGTGGCGGCGTGCAGGCGAAGATTTGCGAGATAGGTTCCTTGCGCCGCCATGGCGGCGTTGGGTTCTACCGCGATCACGTGCGCTCCGCGCGCCGCAAGCAAGCGAGACGAAATACCGGTGCCGGCGCCGAGGTCGACGACGGCGCATTGCGACGGCTCGGCGATGCCCTCGAACAGCGCGTCGATTGCGGCGTCCGGATAGGATGGGCGAGCCGCAGCGTAGTCGCCCGCACGTTCGGTAAAACGCTCGGTTGGATTCACGGGGTCGATTCGGCCGGCTGCGTGAGTTCGAACGGGAGGTTGGGATTGGCACCCAGGGTCAGCGGGTCGGCACGGGCGATAGCGCGCTGGTGGAATGCGGCGGCGGCGATCATGGCGGCGTTATCGGTGCAGTATCGCGCGGGCGGAATGAAGGCTTGCACGCCCCGGCGTTCGCTCCAGGTGCGAATCGCGGCTTGCAGCGCGGAATTGGAGGCGACGCCGCCGGAGAGGACGATCGCGCGGTAGTCCCTGAGTTCGAATGCGGCGTTGACGCGGGCGAGCAACACGTCCACCACCGCGGCTTGGAACGATGCGGCGACGTCGCTCGCGAATGCCTGTGGGTTGGCGGCTTGCGCGCCGCGCCCGGCCTGCGATTCCAAAAAGTAACGGACCGATGTTTTTAGGCCGGAGAACGAGAGATCGAGCGTGCCTTTATCGGGACGGTGACGCGGGAAGGCGAAAGCACTCGGGTTGCCGCGTTGCGCGAGCCGATCGATGGCGGGGCCGCCGGGGTAGCCTAGCCCGAGTAAACGCGCGGTCTTGTCGTAGGCTTCGCCCGCAGCGTCGTCGCGAGTGCGGCCGATGACGTGCATGTTTGTGGCGGAATGCACCTCGACCAACTGCGAATGTCCGCCGGAGACGAGGAGGGCGAGAAACGGATACGGTGGTCTCTCCGGGCGATCGAGAAAGGCCGCGAAGATGTGTCCGTGGAGATGATTGACGGCGTAGAGCGGCTTCTCGAGCGCGAAGGCGAGCGCTTTCGCCGACGCGACACCGACAACGAGGCTGCCGATAAGGCCGGGGCCGTAGGTAACGGCGATGCCGTCGATCGCATGCATCGGTATATTTGCGCGGTCGAGGGCGTCTTCGACCGCAGCGGAGAGCAGCGCAACGTGCTGACGGCTGGCGATTTCGGGGACGATACCGCCGTACTTGGCATGGAAGGCATCCTGGTTGGTCGAGACGCTCGCTAGCACGTCGCGACCATCGCGAACGAGCGCGGTCGCCGTGTCGTCGCACGAGGTCTCGATACCGAGCAGGAGCATGGGGGATGATTACGAGGCAAGCGCGCCGTGTTCCGCTCGCCGTTGCCGGCGGGCCGCCTGCAGACTCAATCGAGCGCCACCGCCGGCATACCTTCGCTCGAGCTCACGCGCGGCGGCGACATGAAGAAAATCAGCGGGATGCTGATGACGAAGATGATCGCGCAGAGGCGGAAGAGATAATCGTAGGCGATCACGACCGATGATTGGGCGACGAGTTCGGTGAGCGTCCCGACGCTTTGCCCGTGCGTCTGCGTAACGCCGCCGGCCAGCGCGCTCCACGCAACCGCCGTTTCGCGGGCCAGCAGCGTGGTGAGGATGGCGATCCCGAAGCTTCCGCCGACCTGTCGCAGCAACAACGAAACGCCGGTCGCACTCGAGAGTTCGGGCTTGGGGATCGACGCGAGCATCAGGGTCGTTAGCGGAACGAAAATGAACCCGAGCCCAAAACCTTGGATGACGCGCGGCCAATACACGTCCCAGTAGCCGGAGTACTGGTTGAGCCCACCGAGCATCCAGCACGATAGCGCGAACATCAGCGTCCCGAAGGTGATGAGGATGCGTGAGTCCACCCGGTTGTAGAGCCGTCCGACGACCAGCATCGAGATCGCGGTTGCGATCGCTCCGGGCAGCAGCACGACGCCGGTATCGTACGCGGTCATGCCCAACGAGGTCTGAAAGAACAGCGGCATGATGAGGCTCGTTCCGAAGAGGCCGAATCCGAGAATCACCGTCAGCACGTTGCCCAGCGTAAAGTTTTTGAACCGAAATGCACGCAGATCGACCAGCGGATGCTCGTCGCGTAGCGTCTTGAATATGAACGCGCTCAAGGTCACCGCGGAAACCACCGCCAGCAAGGTGATCGTCGAAGAGCTCCACCAATCGTCGTGTTGGCCGCGTTCGAGCACGTACTGCAAGGATGCTAAGCCCGCGGTCATCAGGCCCAAACCGAACCAGTCGATGCCGCCCTTGGGCCGCGCGATGTAATTCGGGCTCGGAATAAAGGCCATCGTCATCAGAAACGCGGTGATGCCGATCGGAATGTTGATGAAGAAGATCAACGGCCACGTCGCGTTATCGACGATCCAACCGCCGAGCAACGGTCCCAGGGCCGGCCCGACCATCGCGCCCAAACCGAAGATCGCCATCGCGTTTCCGCGCTTCGCGGGTGGAAACGTTTCGAAGAGAATCGCCTGCGCGGTCGGCTGCAGCGCGCCGCCGCCGAAACCTTGCAGCACGCGGTAGAAGACGAGTTGCCAGATGCTGGTCGCGGTTCCGCACAGGAACGAGGAGATGGTGAAGATCGCAATCGAGGCCGCATAGAATGTCTTGCGGCCGAAATACGCGGTGAGCCAACCGTTGAGCGGCATGGTGATGACGCTGGCGAGGATGTAACCGGTGACGATCCATGCGGCATCGTCGACCGAAGCGCCGAGCGTGCCCGAGATATTATCTAGCGCAACGTTCACGATCGTAGCGTCGATGATCGCCATGATCATGCCGAGCATGACCGTAATCGTGATTAGGGCCGCGGAGGTCTCGCGCTTCGCAAAGAGTCCTATGATGTCGCTCTTTCGTTTATGTAGAGGACGGGGCCGGCGACGCGGACGGCGCCGCCGACGACGTAGGCTGCGGGCTTCCCGATGGCGCGGGGCTGGCGCCGGATGAAGCGCCGGGCGACGGGCTGGCTGCGGTCGTGGCGGAGGGACGCTCGTCACCGTACAGTACGAACAACCAGACTTCGTCTTTCTTGACGGTGATCTGCGGGAGAGCGAGATCGAAGTGCAGCGTCGTCCCCTTCAGCGTTGACTTCGCATACGAGCCTAAATACGTCTCCGTCACTTTCTTGTGGCGATTGGTCGACTCATGAAAAAGCTGGATGGCGAAGCCCCTCCCGCCGATTTGCTCCTTCGGGAGGGTGAAGTCGGCGGAAGCTCGTCCGTGGAGCGCGACGTCGGCATTCGCGTGCAGACGCACCGCGAGCAATGCGTCGGTTGCGACGGCTTTGGGATCGGGGTTGACCATCGCCGGGGCATTTTTCGGCAGAGCCTCCAGCGCGAGGGTGATCTGCGGACCGGCGGCGGTCGGTACCGCAGATGGAACGGCGGACGGGAGCCCGGAGCCGCTCGGTGCCGGGGACGGGCTCGGCGTCGGTGTCGGTGTCGGCGAAGGGGTGGGGCTCGGCGTGGCGCTCGACCGCGCGGCTGAGGCGCCGGAGCTCGGTGACGGTGACGGCGAGGGTTGCGGCATGTTCAGGCGTATGAAGCACGTGAAGCCGTCAACCTGAGGGCATTGAAAGCCCTGGGCGGCACTCGTGAAAGCGTAGCTTGCGGTGGAGCCCGGTGGAATTCCGGGCGAGCCGCTGGGAGACGGCAGCGGCGCAACCGTGGCCGGCCCGAGTGCGCCGGCGGGCGGAGGGTTGACCGGCGGATTGACTCCCGGCGAACTGGTACCCCCGAAGCCGCCTTGGCATGCGGTGAGCGCGAGCACGACGCCCGCGGCGATGAGCGAACGTCGAGCGATCACGCTTTTGCCTCGATCTTGGCGCGCAGTTCGTCTACGAAAGCCGCCACGGAAATGGTGCGTTTGTCGGCGGGGCCGGCGCCGCGTTCGTTGACGTTGACGCTGCCGTCGGCGGCTTCTTGCTTGCCGACGACGAGGATGTACGGCACTTTTTGGGTTTTCCAATGCCGGATTTTGTAGCCGAGCTTTTCGTTGCTTTCGTCGACCTCGATGCGGAAGCCGTGGCTGCGAAGTTGTTTGGCGACGTCATGCGCGTACGACGTCTGATGTTCGCTAATCGGTGCGAGGACGGCTTGCACCGGCGCCAGCCAAGCCGGAAACGCGCCCCCGAAATGTTCGACGACGATGCCGAAAAAGCGCTCCATCGAACCTGCGAGCGCACGATGAATCATCACCGGCGGCCGATCGGTGCCCTCGCTGGTGCGATACTTTAGATCGAAGCGTTGCGGGAGCACGAAATCGACTTGCACGGTACCGAGTTGCCATTTGCGGCCGATCGCGTCGCGCACGTTGATATCGAGCTTTGGGCCGTAGAACGCGCCGCCGCCTTCGTCGATGCCGTATGCGAGTTGCCGGCTCTCGAGAGCGCGCCGGATGGCGCCTTCGGCGATCGCATCGGTGTCCGCTCGCAAACGCTCTTCGCGCGTCGAAAGAAAGTACTCGAAATCCGTAAATCCGAAGGCATGCATGAGACGCAACGCCTCGTCGAGCGTCTGTTCGAATTCGCCCTGTAACTGATCGGGCGTGCAAAAGAGATGCGCATCGTCTTGAGTAAAGCCGCGTACGCGGGTAAGCCCGTGCAGCACGCCGGAGCGCTCGTAACGATACACGGTACCGAACTCGCTGAATCGTACCGGAAGATCGCGATAGCTGCGCGGATGGCTGCGGTAAATCAGGATGTGGCCCGGACAGTTCATCGGCTTGAGACGGAAGCGTTGCTCTTCGACTTCGAGCACGCCGAACATATTCTGTTCGTAGTTTTCGAGATGTCCCGATATCTCGTAGAGCTTTTCGCTGACGATGTGCGGCGTTACGACGGGTTGGTAGCCGCGCTCGTGGAGGCCCTCGCGAATGAATTGCTCGATGATGCCGCGGACGATCGCTCCCTTGGGATGCCAAAAGACCAGTCCGCCCCCGGCGTCTTCTTCGATTGAAAAGAGATCGAGCTCGACGCCGAGCTTGCGGTGGTCGCGTTTGTGCGCCTCCTCGATCTGCTGGAGATAGGCGTCGAGTTCGGCCCGGCTGTTCCACGCCGTGCCGTAGATGCGCTGGAGCATCGGGTTGTGCTCGTCGCCGCGCCAGTACGCGCCGGCAACGCTCATGAGTTTGACCGCGGCGATCTCGCCGGTCGTGTGGGCGTGGCCGCCGCGGCAGAGATCGGTGAAGGCGCCGATCGTGTACAGCGTAATCGGTTCGCCTTCCGGGATATCGCTCGCGAGTTCGACCTTATAGGGGTTGTCGGAAAAGCGGTCGATCGCTTCCGCGCGCGTGACGCGTTGGCCCGTCATCTCGTAGTTTGCTGCGATAATTTCGAGCATGCGCTTTTCGATGCGCGCGAGATCTTCAGGCGTAAACGGCGTACTCCGATCGAAGTCGTAGTAGAAGCCGTTCTCGATGGATGGGCCAATGGTCGGCTTTGCATCGGGAAAAATATCCTGGACGGCGTAAGCCAGCACGTGCGCTGCCGTGTGCCGCAGCTCCGGCAGCGACGTTGCGTGGGAATGGTCTGCGATCGACATATCGGCCGTCCTGTTCGCCCTGGCGGCCAGCCGCGCCTAGTGCTCGAGCGTGAGGGGCGCGAAACCTGCCGGTATCGCTCCGCCGGGAATGCTTGCCGGCGTGATGCCCAAACTCGCACACGACATCTTGGGTGGAATCGAGTCGACGATCGCATCCGGGATGATGGCCGCGGAGGCGGGGATCGGCGCCTTCGTGCCGCTCAAACGTTCGGGATCGAACCCGCCCACGAGATCGCTCAAGAGCGGGTTGGTGTCGCGGGGGCCGAGCGGCATGTAGGGTGCCTCGTCGGGGAGCGACGCGAGCGCGGGCAGGTTAAAGAGCCGCCCGAGGAATTTCGCAAACGAGGCGTGGTCGGAGACTTCGCTGACGACCGATCGATCTTTCGCAAACGGGGAGATGATAATCGCGGGCACGCGCGGGCCGTCGCCGCACGGGTGGCCGTCGGGGCAGCGCTCGAACTGCGGTGGCGGTACGTGGTCGTAAAAACCTTCCGAGTCGTCCCAGAGGATAAAGATCACCGAATCGTGCCAGTATTTGCTGCGCGCGATGGCGTTCACCGTTTTCGCCACCATGGCTTCGGATATTTGCGAATCGGAGTATCCCGGGTGATCGTCGTCGCCGCGAAAATGCTCTTGTACGTAAGGGCTCTTATCGGCCGGCTTCAGGCCGAACGGATTGTCGTATCCGCCCTTGACGAACACGACGCTGCGATTGCCGAGCGTGCCGTGGGCGAGGGCCGGGTACAGCGCGGTGAGATCGTGGACGCCGCGCCAAAAGTACGGATTTTTACGCAAGTATCCGAAATATTGCAGCGCGTTGTGGTGGGAGACGTAAGCATCGTCGGTCGTCCCTGCTTTCGCGCCGAAGCCTTCTTGATACCAGCCCCATGGTATCGCGGGCTTCCCGAGCTTGCCGATCGCGGCGATATCCTGTTTGATATCGCCGCTGTCGCTTTTTGCGTCGTTGGCGTCCGCGCCGGCAAGCGTGAGGAAAAGCGTGGCGTACGTTTGATCGTATTGGCGCTTGCGCGGGTTCGGCACCCCGTTGGGATATGGCCCGAAGGGCGGTTTGGAATCGTTGACGACGGGTTCGCCGGGCCCCTGCGAATTCGGCGCGACCTCTTCGGCCGCGTCGCGCGCCCACTGGGTCTGCCCGGTTTGAGCGGCGATCAAATCGATGTTTCCGGGCGTTGACGGGCCGAACATGCCCTGGAAAAAGTGATCGTAGAGCGCGAAGTTGTGAGCGTACATCCACAGATACGGGATCGTGTCGCAATCTTCGTGACTCATGGTGAGCAAACCGACGCGCTGCGCGTCCTCGCGCGAATATCCGCGTGCGAGTAAACCGAACTCCTCGGTTGACACGAACAGATCCATCCTGCCGCCGTCGGCTTTGGTGATGAGGGCGGGGCGAGCGTGATCGGCGTCGGCGCTATCGCTGGCGGTGATGCGAAACGGTGTGACCCACTGGTTACCAAGCGGATCGTACTGTTTGAACCCGTGCGATTGTGCGAGCGGAGAGGCGAGATTCTCGGCTCCCGGAAACGTGCCGAAATACGAATCGAACGATCGGTTTTCTTGATAGATGACGAACACGTGTTTGATGCGTTGGCGCAAGAGCGCTACGGTCGCCGCATCGTTCGGCTGCGCGGGGGCGCCGGTATCCGCGGGAGTCTGAATACTCGTACATGCGAGCAGTACGGCCAATGCGGTGAGCTTACGAAGCATGGATCCTCCCCGGCGAGCGGACGCGATATTCTAAACCGAAGCGTCCATTCGCGTTCGCGCTTCGGGTCCATGCCGGGTGCTTTGGAATCGTTCGCGAACCTTATGAAATATTATGAAAAGGACCGTTTTGATTACCGGCGCGTCGAGCGGTATCGGCGAGGCCAGCGCGCGGTACTTCGAGGAGCGCGGATGGAACGTTGCCGCGACGATGCGTTCACCCGAGCGATCGGCGTTGGTGGGCGAGCGGGTGGCTTGCATCGCGCTAGATGTGACGGATGCAGCATCCATCGATGTCGCCGTCGCGCAGACGTTGGAACGTTTCGGGCGAATCGACGCCCTCGTCAACAACGCGGGATATGCGGTGGTAGGACCGTTCGAAGCAGCGAGCGAGGCGCAAATTCGCCGAGAATTCGATACGAACGTTTTGGGGCTCATGCGCGTTACGCGCGCGGTGTTGCCGCTATTCCGCGAGCAACGCAGTGGAGCCATCGTCAATATCAGTTCGATCGGTGGACGATTGACGTTCCCGTTGTACAGCGTTTACCACGCTACCAAGTTTGCGGTCGAGGGATTTTCCGAATCGCTGCGCTACGAATTGGAGCCGTTCGGAGTTCGCGTCCGCGTCGTGGAGCCCGGCGCGATAAAAACCGATTTTTACGATCGCTCGATGGACGTGGTAACCAGCGAACCCTACGAGCCGCTGATGGCACGCGCGATGCCGGAACTCAATCGCGCCGGCGCGGCGGGCGCATCGCCGCAAACCGTCGCCGCGACGATCTTTCGCGCCGCAACCGATCGCGGTGGGCGTTTTCGCTACCCGGTCAATGCCGGTTTGCTCGCGCTGCGCGCGGTGCTTCCCTACGGGCTCTACCACGCGCTGATAAAACGCGTGGTTTTAGGGCGTGCTTAAGACTGATTTAGGGCAGGGTTTGAGCCGGGAGGCGCTGCAAACGCTACCAGCGACGACGGGAGGTTTCGAAGATGGCGGTCACGGCTTTGGCGTTCACCATGTATCCGGTTACGGATCAACAACGAGCGGTTGCATTCTACCGAGACGTTTTGGGCCTGGCGCTTTCGGGTTTGGAGACGGAGTACTGGACGGAATTCGACGTCAACGGCGCCACCTTCGGGGTCGGCAATTTCGAACAGGTCGGTAAGCCCGGCAGCGCGCAGTCGTTAGCCCTCGAAGTTGACGATTTGGACGCATATCGCGCGCGCCTGATATCGCTGGGCAGCGAGGTGACCGAACCGCACGAACTCGCGTTCTGCCGCATCAGCGTTGTGAAGGATCCGGACGGAAATTCGATCTGGCTGCATCAAAGTAAACCGCGCTAATCCGGCGATCCAGCCCGGGTAACCGCCCCGCGGAAGAGAAATTCTTCATCGCGGCGATTCGGACGGCAGTAGAAGCACCATCGCTAGCGAGAATATCTCACGTATGAAGCGTCTTTTTATAGGTTGTGCCGTCGCACTGTGCGTCGTCTTTGGTTCGAGTGCCGCGATTGCGGCACAGGTTGGCGATTATGCCACCCCCGACGCCGCGTCCCTGGCCACGCAATCGAATCCGATGACCCTTACCCTCGACGCTCGCGAAGCGTCGCGCGGTTTGATGTACAGCCACCTCACGATTCCGGTGAAACCCGGGCCGTTCACCCTGGTCTACCCCAAGTGGATTCCGGGCGAACACGGCCCAACCGGCCCGCTCAACGACTTGGCCGCCTTGCGTGTGAGCGCCGGTGGCCATGCGATCACGTGGCGCCGCGATAAGGTCGACATGTACGCGTTCCACGTGGTCGTGCCGCCGGGCGTTTCGACGCTCGACGTGAGTTACGACGTCTTGCTGAATGCCCCGGGCGATACGATGGCCACCAAAAAGCTGGCCATCGTGAACTGGAACCGCGACGTTCTCTACCAATCCAATACGAATTCGCACGCGGTCTTCATTCGCACGAGCCTGATCCTGCCGGCGGGCTGGAGTTATGGGACGGCATTACCCGGCCCGAAACAAGCCGGTAACCGGGTGGATTTCGCCACGGTGCCGCTGGCGATGCTGATCGATTCTCCGCTCGACATGGGGCAATACGCGAAGCACATCGTGCTGTGGACCAACGGCGTGCACACGCAGTATCTCGATGCGTTTGCCGATCGGCCGCAGGACCTGGATTTTCCCGCGAAAGAACTGGCCGAATACAAGCAGATGACCCCGCAGGCCCTAGCCATGTACGGGGCGCTCCATTGGAACGATTACCATTCCCTGCTCGCCTTGAGCGATGCCGTCGGTTTCCAAGGCATCGAGCACCATCAGAGCAGCGACGATCGCGCTCCCGACGATTTTATGACGAACCCGCAGGAACAGCTGGCGGCCGGCGACCTGTTGACGCACGAGTTTTCTCATTCGTGGAACGGCAAGTATCGCCGTCCGGACGACCTGACGACGCCGAATTTCCAAGTCCCGATGCAGACGGACCTGCTATGGGTCTACGAGGGCATGAATCAATATTTGGGAGATCTGCTTTCATTTCGTGCCGGCATCCGCGACCCTAAGCAATACCCGGAGTATTTTGCGAGCATCTACGCAGCGATGGATAACGAGCCGGGTCGCGCGACCGAACCGCTCATCGATACGACCACGGCCGCGCCCTATCTCTATCAGGCCCGCGGCGCCTATGCGTCGATTCGACGCACGGCCGGGGACTTTTATACCGAGGGCGAGTTGATTTGGCTGGATGCGGATACGATCATTCGGCAGAAGACCGGCGGCAAAAAATCGCTCGACGATTTTCTGCACCTGTATGCCGGTCCGCCGAGCACCGGTCCGATCACCGTCACGTATACGCGCGCCCAGGTGGAATCACTCCTCAACGACGTCGTGCCGTACGACTGGCATGCGTTCTTCCAAACGCACGTGTACGATATCGCTCCCCACGCACCGGCGCACGAACTCGCGCGGGCGGGCTGGAAGCTGGTCTACACCTCCAAGCCGAACGCGTTCTCGGCGGCGGAGTCGACGCTGCGAAAGTCGATCGACACGTGGTATTCGCTCGGGCTGCGCATGAGCGCGGCCGGAACGGTCTTCGACGTGCGCGAGGGGTCGCCGGCCTGGAAAGCCGGGTTTGCGCCGGGCGTCAAGATCGCCGCGATCGACGGCCAGGCGTTCTCGCCTTCCGTGCTTGCTTACGCGATCGGACAGGCTCAGCACGGATCGGCGCCGATCGCGTTCCTGGCCAGCAATACGGGCTGGTTCGGAACCTATAGCGTCAATTACCATGGCGGAGAGCGCTATCCGCACCTGGTGCGCATTCCCGGAACACCCGACATGCTTGCGAAAATCGCGGCGCCCGGCGGCCGGTAAAAAAAGAGACCGGCGGCGGTGCGCATGGCACCGCCGCCGGTTAAAAAATGGTGGGCGGTAGAAGGATTGAACTTCTGACCCCTACAGTGTCAATGTAGTGCTCTCCCACTGAGCTAACCGCCCTAGGAACCCCCGGAGTATAGCAAAGGCGCGCCTCGGCCGTCAAACGCTTTCATTTCCGGGGAGGCGAGCTCGCGTTTGACACAGCCAAGCGTCGCATGATACTTTTGTCAAACACTTTTTGCGCTTCTACGAAAGGAGCCACGATGAAGAATCTCATTTCATCCCATCGCGTCGCTCCTGTTTGGGGCGATTGCGCGGCGATGCGTTCGTCGCGAGCCCGTTCGGTCGTTAGGCGCTCAGCGGTAACCGGTCCTACGTAGCAACGTAGTCACTCGCGTTCCATTTTGGCCCTCTCGATCTTCGCGAGGGTCTTTATTTTTTGCATTTTTTAACAACTTGGGATTAGTATCATGGACTATTGGTTAGAGGTCGAGGTACGAGCGCACCGCGATCGCCTCCATCTGCAAGCCGAATGCCATCGTAGGGCACGGCTTGCCCGCATGGGGCGACAACGTGGATTGCGCGTTCGTATGGCCGACGCAATGCTGCGGATGAGCGGCGGCTTAGCACGGGCCGCGGCCGTGTTACGCGAGGGCGAGCGAGCGTAACGCCGAGCGGGCGTATCGAACGATACGGCGAAATACATTGCGATGCAGCAAACTTCGACGTTTCAGGAATTGATTCGCCTACCGTCGCCGGCCCCGGCACCACAGGCGCTCGCCTGCGACGGCGCGCATCTGTGGATGGGGTCGTGGGAGACGCAGCGTCTCTACGGAATCGACCGCCAGCACTTCACCGTATTCGAGGAGACGAATGCGCCGGGTAAACCCGTCGGCGCCGTGAGTGTGGGCGACGAGCTGCGCATCGTGTGCAGCGAAGGAGCAGACGATCATCGCTTTATTCGCCGATATATTCCCGGCCACGGATTCAAGGCTCACGAAGGGATTGCGTGCCCCGACGACACGGGATCCTTCCTCGCTTTCGACGGTACGCACCTGTGGCTGAGCCAGCGTTTTAATCAGCGCATCTTGGAGCTGGATTCGGCCGGCAAGCCCATGCGGTGCATCGAGACCGATACCCAGATCTTGGGTATCGCCTGGGTAGACGCGATATTGTACGTCTCGCTCTGGTACGGCAAGCAAGGCGGTTGCAAAATCGCTCGCGTCGCCGCCGGCCAAGATCGCCTGGATCGGCACGTGCAACTGCCCTTCGCGGCCGTTTCTCTCACCCACGACGGCACTCGTTTTTGGACGAACGACGCCAAAGCGACCGCCATCGTGGCCTTTTCTATTGCATAGGCCTCAGTTGAATTGTTCCTGCGGGCCGGCCTGATAGGCGGCAATACTCGCACGCCAGCTCTCGGGAACGGCGATGCTCTGTCCTACGACGAAATCGAATGCGACCACGGTCGTAAATCCATGCGCGGCCCGATGATGCGCGTCCACGCTCCACACTACGTACTCGAAATCGAAGGATTTGCCGCCGATGCGAGAGACGCGCACGCCTACGGCAATCCGCTCGCGATACAGTAATTGGCGTTCGTACGTGAAGTTGATCGAGGCTTGGATCATGCCGCGATCGCCGTTTACCGGGGTTTTCATGACGCGAGCGAAGTACTCCGAGCGCATCATTTCCGCCCAGCGAATATATGCGACGTTATTGACGTGCTGCATCATGTCCACGTCTGCGAACGGAACCGTAAACGACGTTATGAGAGGAAAGCCTTCGAGCATGGGCTGCTGCTTCGCGGGCGGCCTCTGCGAGTCCGGTCTCTGGACAAGAGGGTAGAGGTAAGGTAATATACGGTCTTGTCCGTGCGAGATGCCATCGCGCACGAGCGCAAGTCCCGGGCGCGTAGCTCAGTGGGAGAGCATCCGCTTCACACGCGGGGGGTCGTTGGTTCAATCCCAACCGTGCCCACCACTGGCACCTTGGAGGTGCCGGCCGCAGAGACTGCTAATAGTCGGCTTCGGTCTGATGGCGCTGTAGCTCAGTTGGTTAGAGCGCCGCCCTGTCACGGCGGAGGTCATGGGTTCGAGCCCCACCAGCGTCGCCATCGTAACGAACGCATCGCGGACAACGCGGTGCGTTCGTGTTTTGTGACGTTGTGCGAGCCGTCACGCTGACGCGACCCGATGCATTGCATCGGCATGGTGAAATTTACAAAACATCGCATTCTCCTATGGGCTCTGGGCATATCGCTCGCGTTGCACGCTCTGTTTGCGTATCTCGCACACGACGTCCGCGAAGTGCACGCGCAAGAGCCGCCGCGACCTGGAAAACTCACCCTGGTGTTACGGCCCCCGGCGACGCCGACGCCGCGCCCGACGCAACCACCCAAACCCGTGGTGGCCGCCGTCCGCGCGCGAACGATGCCCAGCAAGGTTCCGCCGCGTCCGGCGCATCACGCGAAACCAAAAGTCGTCGCCGTTGACGATTTGCATCGGACGCCGGCGGCGGGTCGGCCCGGGCCCAGCCCGGGGCCGAGGCCGCCCGGAACGGGCGGAGACGGGCCGCCGGTTCCGCTTGCGACAGAGGCTCCATCGGCCCCCGCAACGCCGTCCTGCGCAACACCGAACGTTGCCGCGCGCGCCGTCAACGTCGTCTCGCCCAGCATTCCCGGCGATCTGGCTACCGACATCGAAAGTACGGCTGAAATAGCCGTTCGTTTAGATGCTTCCGGGCGGGTACTCGGCGCAACCGTATATCGTTCGGCGGGACTCTTTCCGCTCGATCGGGCCGCTCTTTCGGCGGCGCGGGCCTCGCAGTATGCTCCGCAGATTCGCGGTTGTCTTCCGGTTGCCGGAACCTACCTCTTTACCGTGGATTTTCAACCCTGAGCGCGCATCAATACACCTTTACGCCGTTACGCACTGGAGAATCCGGGCGCAGGAGGACGACGTGGCCGCGTTCGTCGGGAAGACCGAGCACCAAAACTTCGCTCGTAAAGCGCGCGATCGTCTTTGGGCCGAGATCGATGATTGCCAGCACTTGCATGCCGCGTAATTGGTCGGTCGTATAGCGCTCGGTAATCTGTGCGCTCGATCGTTTGGTGCCGAGCTCGGTTCCAAAATCGATCGTGAGCTTATACGCGGGGCGGCGTGCCTCCGGAAATGCTTCGGCGACTAAGATCGTACCGACGCGAATGTCGTTCATGGTGGTGAGTTTTCTGGGAAAGGTAACCGGGCCTGCGCCTGAGAATGAACGTCGGTCGCCTATGCCAAGGTAGCTCAGTCGGTAGAGCACGCGCCTGAAAAGTGCGGTGTCGCCGGTTCGATTCCGGCCCTTGGCACCATATGGCCGGCGATTGTGGGCCTCGCTCTTAGAGCGGGGCCCAAGCCTTGGTAGCGAGGAGGATGCGAGCGACCTCGTTGCAAGCGGCGGCGATTTTTCGCCGCGTTGGTGGCAAGGCGTCTAGCCGTAAAGCCACGCACAACGACGTGTGTCCCTGCCCTGCGCCTTCACTCGGCCACCCAGTTGGCACTGTGCCTGCTGGAATTAGAGGGTGAAGCGCATTGGAACCGTGCGGCTATACCCCACCGCCTCTCAAGATGTGGCGCTTCATCACGCCTTGCATGTCACGCGCCACCTCTACAACGCCGCGCTTCAGCAGCGTAAAGACGCCGACAGACTACGCGGCGTGAGCGTCTCGATGAAGATGCAGTATGCCGAGGTGACCGCGCTGCGCGAGCATCTCGCCGGGATCTATCGTGAGTGCGAGGATGCGGTGCTGCGCCGGCTGGATCTGGCCATGCAGGCGTTCTTTCGACGGCGCAAGCCTGATGAGACGCCCGGTTTCTCGCGCTTCAGGGCTGCCCGCCGGTGGCGCCAGATCACCTACCCGCATGGCGATCGCGCGCGTGAATGTCTTGCTGGCAACCAGCGATGGTGGGCTGATCGCGAATCCGCGTCATGTCACGAAGGCACGGCTGCGCGTAGAGCGGGCGCAGCGCGTGATTTCCAAGCGCAAGCGACGCGGGCAGAACCGGCGTAAGGCGATGGATACGCTCGCGCGCCTGCACGAGAGGGTCGCTCGTCAGCGCCGTGACCTACGCGCACAAGGTCTCACATGCGCTTGTTGACACGAGCGACATGCTCGTGCTGGAAGACTTGCGGTTGCGTAACATGACGCGCAGTGCAAAAGGCACCATCGAAGAACCCGGCCGCAACGTTGCGGCAAAAGCCGGGCTCAATCGGACGCTGCTCGATGCGGGTTTTGGCATGATCGCGCGGTTGACTGCCGAGAAGGCTGAAAGCGCCGCCCGCGAGATCATCTACGTTGATCCGAAGTACACCTCGCAAACGTGTGCCGCGTGCGGGCATATTGCGAAGGAGAATCGCTCTCGGTTGCGATTTGTGTGCGTGGCGTGTTCGCACGTCGATCATGCGGACGTGAATGCGGCGCGGGTGATTCTTCAGCGGGCTCAGAAGGAGCCTTTGGCGAGCCGCGCCGCAGTAGCGGACGGCACCGACCCAAAAACCGCGCTATCGCCGAGTGGACCTCGGCTCACGCTGCACGATGCAGCGTGAGGCCGCAGACTTCGAAGCTTCAAGAGTCGGCTCGTGGAGCCGATACAGAGGTGGGGTGCGGGTGTCGTCTGCGTACGTCGTGAGAGGAACTCGAAATTGCGCGCTACACTTCATCGCATCGCGAATATCCTCGTCCTGGCAGCCCTGGTTTGCTCGAGCTTTTTGATTGCGCGGGGTGCGACGCCGTTGCGAGCAGGCTCGGATGTTTCGTACGCCCCGCTGGAGTTTTACACGGCGCGATCGCATGCGATGACGGGGTTCGATATCGATCTCGTTCGGGCGATCGGTTCCAGACTCGGGGTTCCGGTAACGATCGCGAACCATCGTTTCGACGATTTATTGCCGTCCGTTACGGACGGGCGATTCGATGTGGCGATTTCGGCATTGTCCGATACGCGAAAGCGTGAAAAACTCGTCGATTTCGTCGACTACTTGCTTGCCGGGAGCGGGATGCTCGTCCCGCGCGGGAACCCGCGGCACGTTTTCAACCTCGGTGCGCTCTGCGGGCTTCGGGTTGACGTGCAGAAAGGGACGTCACAAGAGATCGCGTTAGAAAGCCAGTCGCGCGCCTGCACGTCCGTCCATCTCCATCCGCTGGACATCCGAGCCTTTGCGACCGACGATCAAGCGTTCGCGTATTTTGCAGCGGGGAAGTCCGACGTTCACGTCACGGATTATCCGGTCGTCGCATATCTCGCACGCACGCAAGGCGGAGGGACGAAATACCAGGTCGCCGGCAAGCAGTTCGACGTTGTGCCCTACGGGATTGCCGTAGCGAAGAAGAACCCGGCCGAGCGTGCGTCGGTGACGAGCGCGCTTCTCGCTCTCATCAACGACGGCACCTACGACGCTCTGCTCAAAAAATGGGGGCTCAGCCAGGGAGCCTTGCGTTCCGCTCCGCTCAACGCCGGAACGCTCTTCGAGCGATAACGCTCCGGCTACCGGGCGGCTTCCATCATCGCAGTTACTTCAGGTTTTCGTTAAAGAACTCGACCGTACGTTCCCACGCCGTTTCGGCCGCGTCCGGATCGTGGTTTCCCAACCCGCCCGGGTTGTAGAACGCGTGCTTTGCAAGGTAGCGATGCGTCTGGTGATGTACCTTGCCGGCCACGAGGCGTTCTTCGATACGTTCGGCGCCTTCGAGCGGAAAGTGCTCGTCGTCGATCGCCCAATGCAGCATGATCGGAATACGGATGTTCGCCGGATCGCCGGCCTCCGTCGGCGGATATCCGTACCAAATAACGGCGGCGTCGTAATCGGAGACGTGCATCGCGCTCAGGAGCGCGAGCGCACCGCCCATGCAAAAACCGGTAACGCCGACTTTCAGCGAGCCGGTCGATTTGAGGAACGTCGCCGCGCCGCGCGCGTCCTGCATCGCGGCGTCGCCGAAGTCGAGCCCTTGCATTAGGTGATTCGCTTCGTCACCCGTCGCCGCAACGCGTCCGCGGTAGAGGTCGGGAACCAGAACGCGAAAGCCCGCGGCGGCGAGGCGGTCGGCGGTTTCCTTGATCTGCTCGTTGACTCCCCACCATTCCTCAAGCATGACCACGCCCGGCGCGTGCTCCTTGGCGATGGCCGGCTCGGCTAGATAACCCGGCGCGGTTTTCCCGTCCGGGCGGGAAAAGTCGATCATCGATCCCACTACACGTTCTCCATTGGAAGAATGCCCTCTTCGGCATCTTGGCGATTGAGGTTTTCAATTTTTTCGGCGAGCAGCCATTCGTTTGCGGCGCGAATGCGCTCCGGGGTTGCGTGCTGCGAAAGCCACTCGAGGAGTTCCGCATCGTCCGCATGCCGGCGTAGCGTCGCTTCGAATTGCTCGGGGGTGATGCCCCAGCGCTGCATGACGCCCCGGTCCATCGGGCACGGGTAGATATAGTCGTAGATCGTCCCCGCAAGCGAAGCTCTGGCCTTGTCAATGAGCCTCGCCAGCCACAGGGCCTCCCCGATGTGTTCGCGTCCTCGACGCGGGAAAGTCTTTCCGTCGCGAAAATCCGTAGGCATATCGCTAAGAACAGCAAGGAAGCGGGATTGGGTTCCGAACCTAGCGCGGCGTGAAACCATCTGATTCGCAAGCTGCCCTGCGCCCGTCAGACCGGGAGCCGCGCTGGCATGCATCGTTGGCGGTTGTAGTGGCAACCGCGCTCTACCTGATTCTGCCGCCGCGTCTGACCTTTGGTCCGGTCTGGGCGGCCCCGCTGCTCGTCGGCGCGCTCCTGATCCCGCTCTCGGTCTTGGCTCCGCTGCGGCATCAGGAAAAACGCTGGACGCGGATCGCTTCTATCGTGCTGATCGCAATCCTGAATTTTTTCAACATCGCATCGGTCTATCTTTTGGTCCACGGCCTCGTATTCGGCCAAGCCCACAAGGCCATTCCGGGGGCGGAGTTGCTCGTATCAGGCGGGGAGGTGTGGTTCACGAACGTGCTGGTCTTCTCGCTCTGGTTTTGGGAGCTGGACGGCGGCGGACCGGACCCGCGCGGTCGCGCGACTTCGGCCGGAGCCGTGGTCGGAGCCGATTTTCTTTTTCCGCAAATGGCGATGGATCCCGCGCGTTTAGCCTGCTTCGATCGCGGATGGAGGCCGTTGTTCCTGGATTACCTCTATCTCGGTTTTACGAATGCTCTGGCATTCAGCCCGACGGACGTGATGCCGCTGAGCCGCTGGGCGAAGATGCTGATGCTGCTCGAATCGTTAATTTCGTTTGTAACCATAGCGGTCATCGTCTCGCGATCGATCAATATTATTTCGTAGTTCCGGGTTGTGTCATGTCGCCGAGCGCGTGCACGAACGCGGTTGGCGGCACGCTGACGTCACCACGAAACGGGAGATCGAATTCCACGATCAACACGAAAATCGAACCGATGACGGCAGCGAGCGCAAGGGTCATGAGAAGATGCGCTCGGAAATTTCGAACTTCGAAGAAGTAGGACGAACCGATCGTCACCGCTCCGATAAAAATCATCGTGACCCACAGCGCTGCCGGAATCGATTCTTGGTTGTCGAAAATGCGGCTACGGCGATAGTCGCTGAAGGTCTTGATGAGTTCGAAGGCTTCTTGCTGCAGTGCGACCTGGGAAGCCGTCTTGGGCTCGTAGCCGGCGACGATTCCCAAGATCGAGAGTGAAACGTTACGTGCCTGCATGCTTCGCTGCCCGGATCGCATGAGTTCCCATTCGCGATCGATCACGATCTGCACGTAGGAACGGATCGCTGCTTGCAACTTGGTTCTTACGGGTGCCGGAAGCGCCGGGGCGAGATGATAGAGATCGGAAACCGCGCTGGCCTCATGCTGCACGTTGGCAGCGGACGCGTCGAACTCTTGCCAAACGACCACGACCATGAATGAAAGCATCACCGCAAGGACGGTCCCAACGGTGGTAATAACGGGCCCGGCGACGTCATTGTGGCTTAATTGCCCGTCACGTTTGCCGCGATGCACGAGCACCAGGCCGGCGGCGCTCGTGGCGCACATCAATCCAATGACAAGCAGGGCGAAGAGCCAGCCCGGAATCGCGTATATCCAAGTCACGAGCGCTGCGTTCGCGTGGGAGGGGGCGCCTCCTGGCGGCAGCGCAACGGTGCGGCCATAGGTGGTGTTGTAGGACGCTGGGTGGGGTATAACGAACCGAAGCGGTCGCAAACTACGCGGGTATGATGTAATGGTAGCCTGCGACCTTCCCAAGGTTGATGCGTGGGTTCGATTCCCACTACCCGCTCCAAGTGATGGCGACGTAGCCAAGTGGTAAGGCAGGGCTCTGCAAAAGCCCCATTCGGCAGTTCAAATCTGCCCGTCGCCTCGAAAGTATTATCGAAATGCGCATAGGCATCGTCGGAGCGGGAGCAATCGGTGGTTTTATCGCTGCCGCGCTCGCGCAGGCTGGAGTTCAGATCTCCATCGTCGCGCGCGGTGCGCATCTCGCGGCGATTCAGCGCGACGGGTTACGCGTCGAAAGCGATTTGGGCGCGCTCCATGTGCGCGTCGACGCTTCAGGCGATCTGCGGGACGCCGGCCCACTCGATGCGCTGTTGCTGACGTTCAAGGCGCATCAATGGCCCGCGTTCATCCCCCAACTCGCACCGTTCGCGGATTCCGACGTGACCATTGCGACCCTGCAGAACGGCCTTCCCTTCTGGTTCGTCCGCGATCCGCCGCTTCGCAGCGTCGATCCCGACGGCCGAATCGCCGCGCTCTTTCCCGACGAGCAGATCGTCGGTGGTGTCGTGCACGTATCCGGACACATCGTGCGTCCGGGTGTCATTCGCCAGAGCGGTGGAATGCGGTATCCCCTGGGCGTGCTGACGCAAGCTGCGGCGCCGCGCGTCGAACGCTTGGCGGCGGCGATGCGCAACGCGGGTCTTGCACCTGAGGTCGATACCGATATTCGTGCCACGACCTGGCTCAAACTCGTGAACAACGCCGGACTCAACTCGGTCAGCGCTCTGCGTCGCATGACGCTACGCGCCATGTTGGAAGACACGCGCGCCCGGGCCGAAGTGCGCGGTATCATGGAAGAAGCGCTCGAGATCGGCCAAGCTCTTGGCGTGGTGGGGTCCGTCAACGTCGAAGCGCGTCTCGATTATGCGGCCCGGCTCAGCGACGTGAAGACGTCGATGCTGCAAGACCTGGAGGCGCGCCGGCCGCTCGAACTCGAACCGATCCTCGGCTCGCTCGCCGAATTGGCGGAGCGGACCCGCATCGAAGCTCCGCGACTGCGCGATGCGTACGATCGCCTTCGAGAGATCGAGCGTTCGTGGTAACGCGACGGATCGTCCCATGCCTGGATATTCGCGACGGCCGGGTCGTGAAGGGCGTAAATTTCGTGGGCGTGCGCGACGCCGGCGATCCCGTCGAGCTGGCGCGCACGTACGAAGCCTCGGGTGCCGACGAGTTGGTCTTTCTCGACATCACGGCCACGCTCGAAGGGCGCGTCGCTACGCGCTCGATCGTGAGCGCGGTAGCGAGAATGCTCACGATTCCGTTTACCGTCGGCGGCGGAGTCTCTACGGTCGAGGACGTTCGAGCCTTCTTACGTGCGGGCTGCGATAAGGTTTCTTTTAACTCGGCGGCGGTGCGCGACCCCCGTGTGCTCGCCTCGGCGGCTGCCGAGTTCGGGAGCCAGTGCATCGTCTTGGCGATCGATGTGCGGCGCCGAGAGCGCGGCTGGGAAGTGGTCGTCGACGGCGGGCGTACGCCGACGGGCTTGGATGCCGTGGACTGGGCGCTCCGCGCGACCGAGCGAGCCGGAGCCGGAGAGATTCTTCTGACGAGCATGGACGCCGACGGCACCCGTTCGGGTTACGATATCGAGCTTACGCGCGCGGTCGGTGAGGCCGTCGGCGTCCCCGTCATTGCTTCCGGCGGCGCCGGCTCGATTGAGGATTTCGAACGCGTCTTCACAGAAGGCACCGCCGATGCCGCATTGGCGGCGTCGCTCTTTCACTTCGGCGAAATTCGGATACCGGCTTTGAAGGAAGCGCTCGCGGAGCGCGGCATTCCCATCCGACCATGGATATCGACGTCGACGGTTTAACCTTTAACCAAGCCGGGCTGCTTCCGGTGGTTATCGCCGACGCGAGCACCGGAGCGGTTCTCACGCTAGCCTGGGCAGATCGTCAGGCGATCCGGCGCACCATCGAAAGCCGCGAAACGCACCTGTTTAGCCGATCGCGTAACGCACCGTGGCGCAAGGGCGAGAGTTCGGGACATACGCAACGCGTGGTTGAGGTGCTGGCGGACTGCGACGGCGATGCCGTCCTCTACCGCGTCGAGCCGCACGGGCCGGCCTGCCATACCGGTGCAACGAGCTGCTTTCATCGCCCTCTCGCATCGCTGCAGGAAAGGGATCCCGCCGCATTAGCGTTGGCGCTGACGTACCTGCAGCTCGTGGCGCGCTCGCGGAAATCCGAAGCACCCGAAGGATCGTACATCGCGCAACTCTTCGCCGGCGGCGTCGATCGCATCGGCAAAAAGATCGGCGAAGAAGCGACCGAAGTGGTGATCGCGGCGAAGAATCCGAACGATGAGGAACTCGTTTGGGAGGCCGCCGACCTGCTCTTCCACCTCGTCGTCATGCTTGAGGCGCGCGACATTCCTTTAGCTCGCGTCGGCGAACACTTGTTATCGCGTGCGAAGCCAAAAGACGCGTAGCGCGCCGGCCGGCGACATCGGCGAACTCGCCGGGGTCGGCGCCAAGAGCGCTCAACTGTTTCGAGAAATCGGCATAAACACGCCGCTCGAACTGCTCGATTATCTGCCGTTCCGCTACGACGATCTTCGCTTACCGACACCCTCGACGCAGCTCGGCAGTGCGGGTGCGCCGGAGGAAAACGCCGTAGGAACGGTCGACGCGGTGAAAGAGCGCAGGGTGCGCGATCTCGAAATCGTCGAACTCGTGCTACACGACGCCTCCGGTGCGTTTGTGGCGAAATGGATCGGACGGCGGCGATTCGTCGTGGGGCGGTTTACCGAGGGCATGCGGTTGTTCGTCCGCGGCCGAGTCGAACGGACGCTGGCTCTCCCGGTGGTGAACGTATCGCAGTACGCGCAGCTCCAGGAGGGCGAAGAGTACCGCGGCGAGTTGGAGCCGGTCTATCGAGCGAGCAAGGATCTGACCACCCGCAAGATCGCCGGCGTCATCAAGAAAAATCTCCAATCGCTGCTTGAGATGGTGCGCGACGATCCGCTTCCTGCGGCGCTGCAGCGCGCCCACGGCTACATGCCGTTGCGGGATGCGTACCGCGCCGTACACGCTCCCAGCTCGCCCGAGGAGGCTGCTCGCGCCCGCGAGCGCTTCATCTTTACCGAGTTTTTCTTGCTCGCCGTCTCGGCACAGTTGCGTCGCGCGGAACGCGAGCGCGATCGGGGCGCACGCTCGCTTCACATTCCGCCCGCGCTGCTTGAGGAATTCGAACGCGAGTTGCCGTTCGCGCTGACCGGCGCGCAACGCCGCGCCATCGCGACGCTCTGGGACGACATGTCCGGCGCGACCCCGATGAATCGGCTGCTCCAGGGCGATGTGGGGAGCGGCAAGACGCTGGTTGCGGCGGCGACGATTCTGCTTGCGACTCGTAACGGCGTGCAATCGGCGATTATGGCGCCGACCGAGATCCTTGCTGCGCAGCATGCGGCCAAGCTCGCGCCGCTGTTACTGCCGTTCGGCGTGCGCGTCGAAGCGGTGTTCGGGAGCCAGCCGCAACGTTCGCGTGCGGCCGCGCTCGATAAGATCGCCAGCGGAGAAGCATCGCTTGCCGTCGGAACGCACGCGCTGATCACCGAAACGGTGGAGTTTGCGCGGCTCGGCTTGGCGATCATCGACGAGCAGCATCGCTTCGGCGTCGAGCAGCGCGCGCGTTTGCGCGCGAAAGGCGGGTCGCCGCACACGCTGCACATGACCGCGACGCCGATACCGCGAACGCTCGCGCAATCGGTCTATGCCGATCTCGACCTGTGCGTGATCGACGAATTGCCTCCGGGGAGAACGCCGATCGAAACGTTTGCCGTACGGTCCGCCCGATTGGATCGGGTGTACCGGTTCGTGCGCACGCAGGTGGCGATGGGACATCAAGCCTACATCGTCGCCCCGGCGATCGAAGAAGGAGAGAGCGCGCTCACGAGCGTCGTCGCCGAAGCCGAGCGGTTGAAAAACGACGTCTTTCCGGATATCTCGGTCGGGCTGCTCCACGGCAAACTGACGTCGCGCGAGAAGGATGCGGTCATGCAGCGCTTCGTCCGGGGCGAGGTGGCGGTGCTCGTCTCCACGACGGTCGTGGAAGTCGGCGTCGATGTGCCAAATGCGAGCATCATGGTGATTCTGGACGCGCATCGGTACGGGTTAGCACAGTTGCATCAGCTCCGCGGCCGGGTCGGGCGGGGTGCCGCTACGTCTTATTGCGTGCTCGTCTATCCCGACGACCGCGACGAAACCGAGCGGCTCTCGATCCTCACGCGCTCCACCGACGGCTTTGAAATCGCTCAGGAAGACTTGCGCTTACGGGGGCCCGGCGAGTTCGCGGGCACCGCGCAGTCGGGTGCGGCGGATTTCCACGTTGCGGATTTGGTACGCGATTTCGATATCTATCAGATCGCCAAGAGCGCTGCCGTCGCGACACTGCGCGATGACCCCGGTCTCCATTCCAGCGCGCAGGCGGGCCTGCGCGCTGTGTTGGAGCGCAGGCCATCGACGCGCGCGCTCCTCTATTCCTCGTAAGGGAAGAAGAGGTAGGGCGTCCGAGCCTTCGAAACAGGGCGCTTATGAGATACTGGGTGATAAGAAACCTTGCGGCGCTCGTCTTCGCATGCGCCTTTTTCGCAACGGCGTCCGGGGCCCACGCGGCATCGCTGGCGGTGACGCGCGCGACCCTGCCGAACGGCCTAAAGGTGGTGGTCGTGAACGACCCGCTCGCGCCGGTGGTCACGACGATCCTCAATTACAAGGTGGGATCGGACGAACAGAGCATCGCGGGCCAGGCACACGCGCTCGAGCATATGATGTTCCGCGGTAGCGCAACGCTCTCGTCGAGCCAACTGATGGACACCATCGATATTACCGGCGGTAGTTTCGATGCGGACACGCAGAATGCGGTCACCCAGTACTACTTCACTGTTCCGTCTCAATACCTCGATATCGCACTGCGTTTGGAGCGTTCGCGCGCCACAGGACTCTCGCTTGCGCAGGACCAGTGGAATCAAGAGCGCGGAGCGATCACGCAAGAGGTGACGCAAGATAATTCCAACGCGATCTACCGGCTCTTCACCAAGATGCAGAATCGCGTCCTTGGGGGGACGCCTTACGCCAAGAACGGCCTGGGCACCGTCGCATCGTTCGCGCATCAGATCAACGCGCCGCAGCTCCATGCGTTTTACAACGCTTGGTACCATCCCAATAATGCCGTGTACGTCATCGTCGGCGACGTTAACGGACCGGCGACGATTGCGAAGGTCAAACAGTTGTTCGGGAGCGTGCCGTCGGCCAAATTGCCCGCGCGCCCATCCGTTCACCTCGCACCGCTCAAAGCCGCAACCTACCGGGACACCAGCGATCAACCGTACACGGCGGTGTTGATCGGCTATCGCACCCCGGGTTACGACAGTCCCGATTACGCGGCGTCCGAGATTCTCAGCGGCGTATTGAACTCCCAGCGTGCGGCACTATTCGGCCTAGCGGCTTCGGGTAAAGCCTATCAGGCTGCGTACTTCGCGCAGACCTATCGCAAAATCGGGATGGGCATCGTTTTCGCGGCGGTCCCGATCACCACCAAGCCCGACGACGTTGCGACGATGCTGCGCGGCATCATCGACGGGTATCGTAAGAGCGGCGTTCCGGCAGCGCTCGTGGAGGCGGCAAAACGCCGCGCGATTGCCGACTTGGAATATAAGGGAAACTCCATCGAAGGCCTAGCCTTCGAGTGGAGCCAAGCCCTGGCCGTCGCGCATACATCCTCACCCGACGCCATGTTGTCGGCGTATAAAAACGTCACCGTCGCGGACGTCGATCGCGTGCTGCGCGCGTCGTTCGTCAACGCTACCGCCGTGACGGCGTACGCGGTGCCGAAGCTTGGCGGTGCGCTCACCGCCGGCGCGCCGATGAAGCAAGAAGACGTCTCGGTTCCGCCGACGACGCATCAGGAACTCCCGGTGTGGGCGCGGAGCATTCTCGCGCACCTTACCGTGCCCGAGCAGACCCTCGCGCCGAACGACATGACGCTTCCCAACGGCCTTCGCCTCATCGTTCAGCCCGAGCATGTGACGCGCGCGATCGAAGTCTCGGGGAGCATTCGCAATAATCCGCAGGTTCAGGAGCCCAAGGGTCAGGACGGCGTTGCCGATATCACCTCCAGTCTGCTGCAGTACGGCACCACGACGTACTCTCGTCTCGCGTACGCGGCGGAGCTCGATAAGATCGCCGCTACGACCAATACGGGTACGAGCTTCTCGCTCTCCGTTTTGGCCGATCACTTCGATCGCGGCATGCAGTTGCTCGCCGATGAGGAGCTACACCCGGCTCTCGATGCCGCGGATTTTGCGATCGTCAAACATCAAGCGCTTCAGGGGGTTACCGACGAAGCGAAATCGCCCGATCATCTTGCCGACGTCGCCCTTTCCGATGCGCTCTACCCGCTCGGTGACCCGATGCGGCGCTTCGCGACGCCCGCGAGCGTCGGAAGCATTTCGCTGAACGACGTCGATGCGTGGTACGAGGACACATATCGCCCCGACCTCACGACGATCGTGATCGTCGGCGACATCACCCCGGCAGCGGCCCGCGCCGCCGTGGAGAAGTACTTCGGGGGTTGGACGGCAACCGGGCCGAAGCCGACTGTGCTGCCCGGGCCGGTCGCGCTCAACGCGCCCGGTACGGTGCACGTCCCCGCGACCGGCCGCGTGCAGTCCTCGGTTCGATTGGTCGAATCGATCGGGCTGCTGCGCAAAAATCCGGATTGGGCGAACCTGGAGGTCGCGAACACGGCGCTCACGGGCGGGTTCTACTCCTCGTTGCTCTATCACGATCTGCGCGAAGTCCACGGCTATGCCTATGCGATCGGCAGCACGATCGCTGCCGGCCGCGTTCGCTCGACGTACGAAGTCTCGTATGGCAGCAATCCGGAGAACGTCGTTCCGGCCGAGCAACAGGTTATCGCGATTCTCGACGGTCTGCAGAAGACGCCGCTCAAACCGGCCCGGCTCTTGCGGGCGAAGGCGATGTTGATGGGCGACGTCCCCATCCGTGAAGCCTCGTATAGCGGCGTCATGAATCTGTTGCTCGATAACGCCCTCAGCGGGCTGCCGCTCGACCAAAACCTGATCGACGCACGCCGCGAACTGGATGCATCGCCGCAGTCGGTTCAGGCATCGGTCGCTAAATGGATTCGCCCGGCCGACTTCGTCCGGGTGATCGTGGGGCCCGGGCCGAAGTAGGCCCGATGGGCCAAATCGGCATCGTCTTCGACATCGACCATACGCTGGTCATCGATAACAAACTCGAGCGGGTGGCATTTTTACACCTGCTCGAGGACGTGATCGATGACGGCGGGCGCGCGCTCGGTTCGCTTTCGGAGGAGTCGGATGCCATCGACGCACTCCTGGCAAAACAACGCTCGGGCGGCTGCTCTATCGACGACGCGGTTCGCGCCTTCGTTACCGAGCGCGGCGTCGAAGCGCGGCAGCAGTACGTCGACCGCTTTCGAGCCAAGGCCCTGCACATGGTCGAGGATTTCGTGGTTCCGGCCCCCGACGCGAAACGCACCCTGACGGAGCTCGCGACCCGCGGCTACGAGGTCGCGGTCTTGACTAACGGCTGGAATCCGCTTCAGCGCCGCAAGGCCGAGCGGGCCGGCTTCACGGGGACGGTCCTCGCCAGCGGAGATATGGGCATCCAAAAGCCCGATCCGCGAGTCTTTACAGCTGCCGCCGCCGAACTCGGCCTCCCGCCTGAGGACACATGGTACGTCGGCGACGACCCGAGTTCGGATATCGTGGGCGCGCTGCGTGCGGGCCTTCGAGCGATCTGGGTCGATTGCGAGGGGACACCCTATCCTCGCGATCTGCCGCCGCCCACCGCTAGGGCCGGCGCCCTAGCCGACCTCCTCGCATTGCTGCCCACCCCCCTGCCAGTCCGCTAGCCAAGGAGTCCCTTGAGTCCAAAGATCACCGGCGGTTCGCTCGGTAGCCGCAGATTAAAGTCGCCGAAAGGCGTGCAGATCCGCCCGACGCCCGGCCGCGTCAAGGAGTCCCTATTCTCGATGCTGATGGGGCGCATCGAAGGTGCGCGCGTGCTCGATCTCTTCGCGGGAACCGGTGCGATCGGTTTTGAGGCGGCGTCTCGCGGCGCGTCGCGCGTCGTCAGCGTCGAGGCTCACCGGGAGACAGCTCAAGAGATCGAAGCTGCCGCCAAGGAACTCGGCATCGCCGACGTCGTTGAAGTGGTGGCCGCCCCGGCCGAGCGCGCGCTCTATCGCGTGGAGGGCCCATTCGATATCGTCTATCTCGACCCGCCTTACGCGAACGAGCTTCCGCTGACGGTGTTTCGTCTATTGACCGAGCGTTCGTTACTCGCCGGCGGCGCGGTCGTCATCTACGAGCATGCCGCGAAGCGGATTCTTCCGGACGTACCGGGGTATCGGTCGGTGCGCGAAGAAGTATACGGCGATGTCGCTTTGGCATTTCTGGAAGTAGTCGGCGGTACGTGACGAACGGATCGCTTCCGCGTCTCACCCGTGCCATTTATCCCGGCTCGTTCGATCCACCGACGAACGGCCACCTCGACGT
>Ga0207416_1001233_pt1 | contig 35818 bp, 30 predicted proteins | sample PaiPotPPM11metaG_FD_184107 | JGI IMG/M metagenome (GOLD analysis project Ga0207416, IMG submission 184107) | Iron sulfur acid spring bacterial and archeal communities from Banff, Canada, to study Microbial Dark Matter (Phase II) - Paint Pots PPM... ...
ACGGCAGCTCTTCTAACCACCTCGGCTCTCGGACAGCGAAAAAGCAGATAGGGTAGCAGGCAACGCAAAGTTTCTGGAATGCGAAACTCTGCGTTGCAACCCACTGCGCCCGGTCCGGCCAAGGGACAAAATTGGGCGCTGCCTCAAGAATGCCCAGTAAAAATGCGGGTGCTAGCCAAAAGAGGCGAAAAAAGAATTCTTTTTGCCTGTGGAAAAGTCTGCAAGCTATTGAAACCATTATAAACAGACACGGAACAAACCCAAAACAAAGCCATTTTGGGAGTAGCCTTGTGACCGTAAGACATTGATTCGGCATGAGATAGGTAAGTTTCAGCGGCAAATCAACTTAACCCATTTAGAATCAGTTGATAACGATGGATTTTGGGATTTTCCCCGGAACAAACCCATTTCAAAGCCAAAATATCAGCGTTCGCGCGCCAATTTAACGACTGGTTGGCTGCGGCGTTAAGGCGAAGTCACGATGGGGCTGGGGGACAGTCGGAATCTCAAGAGCATCATTGGTGGCTTGGTTTGGCAACAGTCCGCATTGCATACCATAGTGGGCCTTCGATAGAATGGAAGTTCAAGAAGCCAGACCGGTCGTTTGACCGTTCCAGCCGCCCGGAACCGGAAAGTTCCAAGGAGGAAATGGCCATGCCGTTACCAGTGTCGCCCCGTTTGAGGCCACTCGAAGAAGTGGACCCGGAGATTGCGCGCGCCATCGAGCAAGAGACTGAGCGCCAAGCCCGCACGCTGGAGCTTATTGCCTCGGAAAACTTTGTGAGCGAAGCCGTGCTTGAAGCCCAAGGATCCGTGATGACCAACAAATACGCCGAAGGGTTGCCGGGCAAGCGCTACTACGGCGGCTGCGAGTTTGTGGACGTGGCGGAGAAGCTGGCGATTGAGCGGGCCAAGGAGTTGTTTCACGCCGACCATGCCAACGTTCAGGCGCATTCGGGAAGCCAGGCGAACCAAGCTGTTTATATGGCCATGCTGAAACCCGGCGACACGGTGCTGGGCATGAGCCTGGCTCATGGCGGCCACCTCACCCACGGTCATCCGCTCAACTTTTCGGGCAAAATGTACAAGATCGTTTCCTACGGCGTCCGCAAGGACACGGAGACGATTGATTACGATGAGGTGGAGCGTCTGGCGGTTGAGCATAAGCCGCGGCTGGTGTTGGCCGGCGCCAGCGCCTATCCACGGACGTTGGACTTTGAGCGGTTTGCCGCCATTGCCAAAAAAGTGGACGCCATTTTCATGGTGGATATGGCGCACATTGCCGGGTTGGTGGCGGCGGGAGTTCATCCCAGCCCGGTGCCCCACGCCGATTTCGTTACCACCACCACTCACAAAACGTTGCGCGGGCCGAGGGGCGGCATGGTGCTGTGCAAGGGCCAATTTGCCAAGGATCTTGATAAGACGATGTTCCCCGGCATTCAGGGCGGGCCGCTGATGCACATCATCGCGGCGAAGGCAGTATGCTTCCACGAAGCGTTGCAGCCCGAATTCCGCGAATATCAAAGACAGATTCTAGCCAACGCCCGGGTCCTGGCGGAAACCTTGGCCCAGGCTGGGTTCCGCATCGTTTCCGGCGGCACCGACACGCACTTGATGCTGGTGGACGTCTTTTCCCGCAAGGTAACCGGCAAGCAGGCGCAGGAAAGCCTGGAGCAGGCGGGCATTACCGTCAACAAGAATGCCATTCCGTTTGACGTGAATCCGCCCATGGTTGCAAGCGGAATCCGCCTGGGCACGCCCGCTGTCACGACGCGGGGCATGAAGGAGCCGGAGATGCGGCAAATCGGCAATTGGATCGCAGAGGCCCTCAGCAATTTGGGGGATGAGAAAGTCATGAAGCGCATTCGCAAGGAAGTAGAAACGCTGGCGGAAAGATTCCCGCTCTACGAAAACCGTCTCGCTGCCATTACCAGCGTCGCGCCGTAGGATGTGGAGCTCGCCAGGCTCAGAGTTTTTTCAAGCCATCGGGATCTCCGGTAGTGGCACGTTTTGGCGGCTGTAGCGGCGCTCTATGAGCGCCGAATTTGTATCCTCAACGGTTTCCGGCGCTCATAGAGCGCCGCTACAGCAAGCTGACCCACTACCGGATCTCCGGGCGCGGTATTATTGCCACAACTCAACGAATGGTCACGAGCCGCCGCAAAGCGGGCGAATGCCCAATGTGTATGGATGGGTTATTGATGTATGTTATACTGCCGCCTGAAGCCTTCCGTCTGGCGAGGAATTAAACCTTGTCTTCCACGCGCTTTATCGCACGCCAACCCATTCTTGACCGCAAGCTGCGCACTTTCGGATACGAACTGCTCTTCCGGTCCGGCGTGGAAAACATCTTTACGTTTGCCGACGGGGATCAGGCGTCCAAGGTGGTGATTGATAGCATCTTTCTGCTCGGCCTTGACTCGCTCACCGATTCTCACAAAGCCTTTTTCAACTGCACGCGAGAGATACTGACCCAGGATTTTGTTTACCTGCTTCCCAAGGAGAAGGCGATTGTAGAGGTTTTGGAGTCGGTGGAAGTAGATGATGAAGTCCTTCGCGCTTGCAGGAAACTGAAGGCGGAAGGTTATCAACTGGCCCTGGATGATGTGACCGCGGAGAGCATCGACCACCCGCTTGCCTCCATTGCAGACTTCATCAAAGTTGACTTCACAAAAACCACGCTCGAAGAACGTAAAGCTCTCTCCCGGCGCTTCTCCCGGGAACATTGCCACATCCTGGCGGAAAAAGTTGAGACTCAGGAAGAATTCCTTAGCGCCCTGGAGATGGGATTCGGCCTTTGCCAGGGATTTTTTTTCGCCAGGCCGCAGATGATCTCCCGGCGCGAGATCCCGGCATTCAGAACCAACATGCTTTTGATTCTGAGCGAAGTGAACAAGCCGGACTTGGACCTTGATGGCGTTGCTGAATCCATGAAAAGAGAAGCGTCCGTGTGCTTCAAGCTTTTGAAGTACCTGAACAGTTTCGCCTTCGCCTTCCGTGGGGAAATTCATTCCATCCGGCACGGGCTGGCTCTATTGGGTGAAAACGACGTTCGCCGATGGGTGTCACTGGTGGCAGCTTCGGCCATGGCGGAGGACAAGCCCGCGGAGTTGATGATCAGTAGCCTAATCCGCGCCCGCTGCTGTGAGCTGCTGGCCTCGAGTTTCCGGATGGACGACCGCAGAACCGGCCTTTTCCTGGCGGGATTGTTCTCGCTGATGGATGCGGTCCTGGACCTTCCCATGCCTACAATCCTCGCGGACATTCCTTTAGCTCAAGATTGCCGGAAAGTGTTGCTCAACCGCGCCGGGCCTCTCTGGCCGCCTTTTGAAGCCACTCTGGCCATGGAAAAAGGTAATTGGGAATGCCTGAGCCTCATCGTCAAAAATCAAAACGTCAACGAAGATGATGTTGGCGACGCTCACATGAAAGCTATTGAGTGGGCGTGCCAGGTGTTTCATCTTGCATGATGGGCGGAGGATTCCATGATCGCGGCGGTCCTCTTGCAGAATGGCCAGTGGTAGTATTGGGTGCAGCGGCGCTCTACGGGCTCCGGCCTAGTCCCGAAAGCAACAGCGCGAGGCCGTGCATCAGATTACTGCCTACTGCGACCAAGGCGTGGGTTTGCGGACCCAGCGGTGTTTGCGAAGTTCGGCGTGCAATTCGGGCGGAAGAGGGCCGGCGTCACTCGCGGCGAGGTTGGATTCCACATGACGAATCTTCCTCATGCCGGGAATGATGGTCGAGACAGCAGGGTTCATCAGGATGAAGCGCAGCGCCATCTCCGGAAGCGTCATGCCGGAAGGGACCAGCGGCTTGAGAGCTTCTACCCGGTCCAGAGTGGCATTCAGGTTCTCTGGCACGAAGAAGGTGTTGCGCCAGTCGCCTTCCGGCCACTTGCTGTCACGGGTCAGCGTGCCGCTGAGTGACCCCTCGTCGAAGGGGACGCGCGCAATCACGGCGACATCGTGCTGCTGGCAAGCGGGAAATAGTTGGTCTTCGGGATTCTGGTCGAAAATGTTGTAAATCACCTGCACCGCGTCGATGAGCCCGGACTGCACCGCTTTCACGCCATTCCACGGTTCCCAGCGGTTGATGCTGATGCCGGTGGCGCGTATGGCGCCATCATTCTTCAATTGGGCGAGCTTTTGCGCCCAACGGCCGTCCTCCAACCATTCGTCCTGCCAGGTGTGGAATTGGATCAGGTCGATGGTCTCCACTCCGAGATTGGCAAGGCTGCGGCGAACGTATTTCTCAATGTGATCGGGCGGATAGCTCTCGTCCAGGCTGTGTTCAGGGCGGCTGGGCCACTTCAGGTTTTTGGGCGGAATCTTGGTGGCCATATACAAGCGTTTGTCCGGGTTGGCGCGCACTAACTGCCCAAGCAATTCTTCGCTGTGCCCGTTGCCGTAGGCCCATGCCGTATCAAAGAAATTGCAACCCAGATCCGTTGCTTTCTGCAGTGATTGCAGAGACTCGCGATCGTCCGATCCCGTCCATCCGGCCATGCCCCACATGCCGTAGCCGATTTCGCTCACCGTCCAGCCGGTTCTTCCAAATCGCCGGTATTTCATTCGCCGCTCCTGAAGGGGATGGTGGCGCGTGCGAAGCAGCCTTCCCACGTTCCCCATCGCCCGCTCTCTCGAAGTCTGGGTTGGATATTATCCTGCAATTCGTCACTCGAATACCACAAGTAACGCGGGTTGGCAGTGTCTCAGTTTCTTTGCTGTAGCGGCGCTCTATGAGCGCCGAACTTGTATCTTCAACGGTTTCCGGCGCTCATAGAGCGCCGCTACAGCAAACTGCGTCACTACCCGCGGGTTGGTGGTGACTCAGTCTGGCGATTCTTTATCAGTTTGTTCATTCACTGTCATTCCAGCGGTCATCTTTGAGGTGGGGGTATCCACGAGGAGCAGTTCGATGATGCCTCTCGTCCGGAGGCGCGGCCGGGGAAGACGAATCCCCGGCCGGAATGAAGTCAACTATGAACTGGAGCAGCGAGGTCATCGCACGGCCCTAGCTAGGCTCTACCTCCAGTAAAGTGTTTAGGTAGGGTGCTCGGCTCTCTCACTGCATAAACTTGGGTAGTGTTACAGCTTCATTGCTGTGGTGATGGTGTGCGACTGCCGAACTTGGATTCTCAAATGATCCTGGCGCTCACAGGGCGCCGCTACAGCAAACGGCGCCTCCATCTAAACTTGAAGAAACTTGACGGGCGGCGGCACTCGCCGGGCTCACAGGCCTTCACGCTTCATCATCACAAACACGAAAGGTTGCAATGGGTGTTGTCTTTGGCCTTTGCAGGTCAACTGCGATCACACGATGTCTCTTATTAGCAAATGATCTGCCAAATTAACCAACTCGAACAAGCTCACCTTCGAATTCTCTCTAAGGCCTTGATTGTTTCAGGAAAACACTTGGAAAACGTTATGGGAATAGAATGCATTGTATTCTCTCCCGGCATGGCAATGCAATGCCGGATTGCCGCTGTGTCGAAATGTGAAAATAACTATGATGTAAACATGAATCACCTTATTCCCATTATAGGGAAGAGAAGTGGAGAAGAATGGTAATCTCTTTCACTAGCTGCAACTCCAGTTAACATATTGACCATTACCCTTGCAGGAGGAGAGATCCGTCACGGTCTAATCGGGCGTTCGTTGGCCAGGCTGGAAGCTGCAGGGCTTAGCTTACACTACCCCGAGGCGTTCTGATACAACTTTTATGGCAAGCCCGAGTTCAATCAGATTCCCAACGGTATTGGAGAAGACCGAAAGTAATGGTCTAATAAGAAACCACTTTTGGTTTGTGGGAGATCGAAAACTTTGAATCGTCGGAGGAATGCATGGCGAACGAATCCAGCGGATCATCATCTACACCCTACGTGCGGTCGATCATGCGAATTGTTCTTGGATTTACATTTGTGCAGCATGGGCTCCAAAAGGTTATTGGGTTTCAGGGCGGCATGATGGGCGGCTTCCAACATCTGCCCACCGTGCTGAAGGTGGCAGGGTGCCTGGAAGTCTTCGGCGGGGCGCTCCTGTTGATTGGCCTCTTCACCAAACCCATTGCCTTTCTGCTCGCCGGCGAAATGGCTGGGGCCTATTTCATGGTGCACGCCCACAACGGCTTCTGGACGATCAAAAATGGCGGCGAACTTGCCGTGGTTTATTGCTTTGTGTTCCTTTACCTCGTCTTTGCCGGTCCCGGGCCTTTAAGCCTGGACCGTCACCTGCGGAAAGTAGCGTGACGCAAGCCACTCGATGCTTGGTTGAATCAGAGCCCGCCGGGGCGCATCGGGGGGCAGATGTTAGGGGTTTCAGAGTCTGAGTGAGACCTTCTGCGGTAGCGGCGGTGATGAAGTCGCCGCTTCAACACGGCCAGTTGAAGCATCGTCAAACCAATGCTTCACCGCCATCCTGCTCACCCTTACCGCGCCAGAGTTTTGGCAATCCAATTCCGGATGTGTGGAATCGAATGACGAGGAAATTTGTGGTTGGACCGGTAAAAGCGAAAATCAAGGGAGCCGGCACGCTGCGCCAGCAAGCGCCGGAATTCCAGGTTCTTTTCTTGTGAATACCATTCATCTTGGGTTGCTGCAATGTGCAGCACATGGGTCTTGGCCGGGCGGAAGCGGGGGTTCAAGTCCCAATCACCCGGCAGCCCGCCACACACACTAATGATGCCCAGGACAGCCTGCGGATAGGTAAAAACGAAACGGTAGTTATAGGAGCACGCCTGCGAAAAGGCCATCAGGAAGACTTTCTTGCGGTCGGCGTGAAACCGCCGCACCGCAAGGCTGATTAATGCCCGGATGTTCTGGTGGTGAAGATCGACCGATTCATCCATCCGGTAGGTCGTCCCCCACCCAAATCCCACACGACGATTCCGGGGCCGGGTGAGATCATCCGTCCCGTCCTGGATAAAGAACTGGTTTGGCCCCTGAAGCGAGATGACAGCCATTTCCCCAGCGGCGACTTTGCGGGCCACCGCCATCATGGAATCCTTGTTGCCCTGGTAGCCGTGCAGTGCAATCAATAGCGGCCAGCGTTTGCCATCACGCCGCGGCGGAGGGACTTCAAACTCGTAATACCGGCGGATGGAACTGGTCAGAAAACCTTCCATTAGGTTAGCGGCTTCCTTCCGGCCAGCAGCGCCAACTCCAGCCATTTCCAATAGCAATCCACGTCTACAAAACCAATTTCATTGAGCCATCGCAATTGAGTTTCGACATCCAGGAGCTGATTGGAAGGGTCCTCTGAGCGTGGAGGCGTCTGGAGCTTGCTCAAGAAAGATTCATGAAGAGCGGGCGTGGGTGAAGACACGTGTTCCAGATTGCAGAACATCGCGCCGGGCGCGAGGATGCTGAAGATCTCAGCATAAAGCGACCGCTTCCTCGCGTGCGGGAGATGATGGATGGCAAAGCTTGAAACAACCGTATCAAAGGGTCCGTGGACGGGCAAGGGATTTTCCAGGTTATGTTCGACAACCGCAACGGCAGGGTCGTTTGCGAAATTCAGGCGCAAGGCTTCGAGCATGGCGGCTGAGAAATCAATCGCCGTGAAACGGGCATTCGGACGGTCCACTTTCAAAAGACGGAGTAATCTTCCGTCACCACTGCCGAGATCAAGAATGCTTTGCGCGTCGAGTGGTACCGTATCCAAGACCACGGCTTCGCCTTCGGTGCGGTGGGGGATGGAATCCGCGCGCCGAAGATAGTCCAGGGCGTGTTCCCGCGTTGACCAAAGATTGGTGGAAGGTTCGAAGCTCACGATGGTTGTCCTCTTGATTCCTTTGAAATGTTCAGCCGCGCGCTGCGGCGGCGAGTCATGCGGAAATTCCCGGGCCGCGCCAGCGCGCCTGCCGGTTGCTGTTGCGTCAGGCAGTGGAGCGTGCCAAGTCCCCAGACCAAATCCACGGCGTGGATTCCGATGACGGCGCGGTCCGGGAAGAGCTCTGTCAGAATTCCAAGAGCCGTACGGTCATGGGCATCATTGAAGGTCGGGACCAACACCACGCGATTGGCAATATAGAAGTTCGCGTAGCTGGCCGGAAGCCTCTGGCCCCGGAAATACAGTGGACCCGGCATGGGAAGCGGAATGACTTCAAGGCGGGAACCGCATTTTAACCGGACCTGTTCCAGACGTTCGCGGTTCTCTTGAAGTGGAAGGTAGTTGGCGTCTTGCGGATCAGTTTCCTGGCACAGAACAACTGTTCTTGGGTTCACGAAACGGCAGAAATCGTCAACGTGGCCGTGCGTGTCATCCCCAGCAATGCCGCGCCCGAGCCAGATGACCTGATTCACGCCGAGGTTTTCGGAAAGAGCTGCTTCAATCTCCTGGCGGGCTAAACCGGGGTTTCGCGTCTGAACTTTCGGGTCAAGAAGGCATTCTTCGGTTGTTATCACCGCCCCTTCGCCGTTCATATCAATGCTTCCGCCTTCCAGGACAAAGTCACGATCTCCCGCGCGGGCCTTAACCAGCGCGCAATCGAGCGCATTGGCCGCAGCTTCCGCCACGGCAGCATCTCGCTTGCAGTCCGGATACTTGGCCCAGCCATTGAACCGGAACCGGACGATGGCAACCTCGTCATGCTTTGAACTTCGGCCCGCCTCCCGGCGCAGAAATACCGGGCCATAGTCTCGAGTCCACACACGGTCGGTCGGGATGCGGAAGAACTTGATAGCGGCCAGGTTCGCGCCCGCAGATTTCAGTTTGTGAACGGCCCGAGCCTCCTCGGCTTTGGAGCCGGCCAGGATACAGACCGATTCCGATTGAGCCAGCCTCCGCGCGATTTCGCCATACACCCACGGGATGGGCGTGAACTTGTCTGGCCAGTCCATGCGGTTGTGGGGCCAGGCGATCCAGGTGGCCGCATGGGGTTCCCACTCGGCGGGCATGCGGTAGCCCAACGCTGCGGGAGTCAATCGCTTGGTTACGGAAACGGGTTTCGTCATGGGATCAGGCGCGGAACGCTAAATTATGAGGCATCGCGCGGATTTCGTAAATGTTGTTTGGCTGAAAGAATACGTTCCGGCGCCAAAGCGCGAAGCGGCTGAGGCGCGGAGCTGCAATGGCGCCAAGCAGGGTTCAGACGTCAAGTTCTCGTTTTTTCTTTTCCCCACGCAGCTTGCACGGGCAGCCATAACAAGCCGGGCACGATGAGTAGACATCCCAGCATCCAGGCGAGCGCCCGAGGCGTCATATGCCAATTGTCAAATTCAACTCCAATGAGATAGTTGGCCGCCGCCACGCTGACCATCAGCAGGCCAGCATCGGCGGCAAAGACGCGCCCCCGGAAGCGGTCGGGCACTTCGAGTTGAAGCAAGGTGGTGGCCATCACCCAAACGTTGGCGCCATTGGCATGGGCGCAAGCCACGGCGAGGGTGGCAAGCCACAGGGCAGGAGCAAGTCCCAAACCAAGATAGGCCAGGCCCATTCCAAAGAAGCAGATGCCAATGGCCTTCCACATCACTCGAGTTCGGCCCCGCACCACACGGTCACCGATTAAAGGACCCACGCCTGCGCCAATTCCCCGCGCCGAATAAAGAATCCCGACTGCCAGCGGACCGCTTCCGTGCCGGATGCTGGCGTGAAAGGGAACACTGGACCAATGGATCGGAAAAACCCGCTCTCCAAAAATGGTGAGCAGGAGCAATGCGCCGCTGATAAGCCCCAGGCCCGTCTTGCATAGGACCAGCGCCACCACCTTGGGGCTTTCAAGAAAGTAATCGAGTCCTTCCCGCAAGCTTGCGAAGGCCCGCCCCAGGGCGCCATTTCCTCGAACCCCCGCAAATGCGTGGTGATGTGTTTCGCGGACTTCCATGCGGTATATGAAGAAAGCCGAGGCGAAAAAAGATAGGGAATTAATGACGAAAGCTGAGTTCCTTCCCAAGAGCGCCGTGACCATTCCTCCCAGGGCTGCTCCGGAGGAAAGTGCCAGCGCCCAGGTGGCGGAAGAGAGGGCATTGGCCGGTAACAACTCCGCCTCAGTGACCACATTGGGAAGCAAGGCATTGCGCGAGGGTTCAAAGAGGGATGTGAAAAGGGTTTCCAGGCCCAGCAAAACGTAAATCAGCCAGAGAAGCGAAGGCGATTGGGCCACAATCAATCCGAGGACCACGAAGCCCCGGACCACGTCGGCAATGATCATGAGGTTCCGGCGGGGAAAGCGGTCCGCCAACTGCCCGGCGAGCGGAGTCGTGAAGAACCAGGGCAGGGTTTGAATCATGATGGCGTAGCTGACGGCTTTACCGCTGTGAGTGGTTTGGAGCAGAAGGTCGTAGACGGCGAGCGTATAAAACCAGTCGCCAATTTCGCTCACCAACTGTGCAATCCACAAACGGCGGAATTCGGCATTGGCCCGGAGCAGCCCGAGATAACGCAGATGCATGGGCTGCCGCCCCGCTTCGCCCGTCTCAGCTATGGGGATGATTGGGGTTTCGTTGTTCACTCAGACCTGCGCTGACGGCGGCCGGTGCAACCTGGCCAAGGGAAGTTCATGAATAATCCAACATGCCCCTATCATTTGGCCTGGTGGGATGAGCGGGCGGCAATCCGGGATTGAAGATAAGCAAGGGGAACGTCGTAAAGTTGAGCCTTCGTCGAGTGGCGGAGACTATCATGGATGAAGCAGACGTGCGTACACCAGCATTGATCGTGCTTGATGGCCGTTATCTCGTCGTGCCGGGTCATGGTCTGCCAGAATTTCCCGAAATCGCAATCGAAATCGCGGAGGCTCGCCAGCTTGTGGCGAAGCTCGCAGGCTCGAACATCGCCATTGTAATCGATGACGATTGAAGTGTCTCCAGCGGTGCAAGGCATGGGCCAGGCGTGGCTCGATTCGAGGTTCTCAAGCTGAATCTTGTTGTGGAGAGCGAGCGTCCCGGCGTAGTAAGCCTCGCCGAAAGCGCGTTCCACACCGTGGAGCCTCTTCAAAATCGAGGGCGCATAATAGAGATAGACCTGCTGAAGTTCTTTATAGAGTGACGTCAGTTGCGCGGCCGGGATCTTCTTCAAACCCGGTTCCTTGGCGTTCCCCCGGATGATATTGAAGTAATGCCCGTCCACCGCGCAGTTCTGTTTTACAAAATTGGCGATGTCCAAAATGTGGTCAAAATTTTCGGCGCAAATGACGGTGTTGATATTGACACGAAGATTCGAAAACCGGCGCCGCCCCGGCTGAATCGCTTCCAGGGTGCGGAGCGTCTTCTGGAAGTTTCCCGGAACGGCCCGGATAGAGTCCTGCATCTCATGCAGGCCATCCATCGCCACATTCAGGTCCAGATGAAGGTCTGGATTCTCCACCAGAATCCGTTCCAACCACTCTGCGGTCCTCTCCGGCAGCAAGCCATTAGTGGGCAGGTTCACCCAGCGCACGCCATTCTGCTGGTAAAAAAGGCGAAGAATCTGCGGCAACTCGCGGCGCAACATCGGTTCGCCGCCGGAGAGCCATAGGTCCGTAAAGCGCGGCATGGTGGCGGAGAGCTTTTGAATTTCATCCCAGGAAAGATCGCCGCGCTGGTTCAACTCTTCCCAATAAAAGCAAGTCCGGCATTTGGCGTTGCAGACGGATGTGACGAAGAAAATAACCAGCTTCAGCTTTCTTTCGGGAGCCAAAGCCCGGCGAATCCTGACGAATTTTGATGGGCTTGCAGTGGGCATGAGGATGAGGGCTTGTTTCAGCAACGGTTCGATTGTAGCAGAAAATCGGGCCGAGGCGTTTAACCCTTTTATTGATACGCCTTCACCAGCGGGGGTCCACCACGCCGATGCAGGCCCGTGATGCCGGCATTCCCGCTTTCGTGGGAATGCCGCCGGCGGCGGGTGGTTCGCCGCCGAGGTTAGTCAAGAATGTCAATATAGGCGTCGAAGAAAATATGCTGGAAACCGACGAAGTGGTTGAAATACGGCGAAGCCGTGTTGTAAAAGACGTCGCGCGGATTCAAGTGGTTCGTCAAGTTGTAAATCAGAAAGGCGGCGCGGTATTTATGGTTGCTGAGACTCTTGATGAAGGGGATGCGAAAATCCTTGGTCAGTTGCAAATCCAATGACGCGAAGGCAGGGAAGCGCAGGCTGTTCGGAACCCCAACGTAATTCTCAAAGACGTTGGTGGCGGACCAGGGAAACCCGGAGTGAACATCCAGCGTGGGACCGGCGCCGAATCCGAGTGGGAAGCGGAAGACGCCCCAGGTCAGGAAGCGGTTGGGGACGTCCGACGGCAGAATCCCATAGGCGTCGGGACGAATGACGGGTTGCTCGAAAGGAACATAGATTGCGCCTAAGGTGTTGAGATCGCCTCGGGCCAAGCTATTCACGTATGCGAAGTTTACTTCCAACTTAGACGAGGGCTGATAGTGAAGTTCGGTTTCAAATTCGCGATATCGCGAGGTTCCTGTGTTGCTGAGTAGCAATGTGGGCTTGGGGCCGCCCAGAATGACCGGATTCACAATAAACTCGTCAACGGTGTGGCTGCTCAAAGCGCTGAGGCGCAGCAACAGATTGGGCTTCAATTCCCGGTCGATTTCTCCATTTAAGGTCAGGTTGTACGGAGTGCTATCCAAGCGGTTCTGGGAGGGTACAACCAGTTGGCCATTTTCCTGGCGCAGGAGGTAGGCGTTCTGATAGACGGCGGGGGCGCCGATCATGGTTCCGTTGGGATTGAAGAGCGTGACCACCCGGGTGGGATTCTCCGTAAAGTCCCCGGCGAGCAAAGGAAGCCGGTCATAGAAAATTCCGATTCCGCCCCGGAAGACGGTTTTCCCATTACTGCCGGGGGTATACACCACTCCAAAGCGCGGCGAGAAGGCCGCCGGCTCCCCCAGCGTCTGTGTGGAAACGCGCAGGCCCGCATCGAGCGCCATGTGCTGGTTGAATGTCCAGTGGTCCTGGAAGAAGGCCGCGGTTTCAATATCATTGGCGGCTAAGCGCCCCGGCCCGAGGAAGTTGATGGTTTCCGCGGTTGCGCCACCCGGGTACGTCAGCAAAATCGGATTTGAAGTGCTGGTTCCGTGATAAACGCGGCGTGTGTAATCTGCCCCAGCCATGAATTGATGTTTGCCGAGCCAGGATTTGCCGGGGAACTGATACTGTTCGCTGATTTCTTCCTGATGGGTGGACCGGGTAAATGAGTTGAAGAAATTGCCCTGCCAGCCGTTGGGTGTGTCCAGCATGTCCAACGGGCCTTGGCCGTAGGCGTTGCTGTCAAACCGGGTGAACTGGAAAAGGCTGGTGAGAATTCCTCCTGACGAAGTCATGTAGTGGTCGATGAATTCTGTGGAATATCCTTTTTGGCCGTAATTTGAAGAGGCGGACTGCGGCACCAGTGAATTGATGTTTGCAAATTCCTGCCGCTTGGGAAAAACGTCCGTGTTGACCGTAAGAAAATGATTGGCGGAGAAATAGTATTGGAAGCTGGTGAAGGAATTAAAGCCATACGTGAAGATCTGGTTTTCCGGGAAGGTGAGGCCGCGCACAGGTTGTTTGATCAGGTTGTATTCTACGGATTCAGTGAAGTCAAGTTTGTTGGAGATAATGGGACCGGTCAGGTACAAGCGGGGTTCGTCGTCTTGAATGCCGACCATCTGCCCGGATTCAACCCGGGGGGTCGGGATGAAATCGTTCAGCTCAAAGTGGAACTGATCCGCGGGCGGCTTGGTTTCCACCGTCGTTAATCCCCCAGAAAAGCGCCCGTACTGGGCGAGGTCGGCCGCCTTATAGACCTCCAAGGATTGGACTGCGTCGATCGGAATCTCAATGGAAAACGCTCCGGTGACCGGGTCCACTGTCTCCGCGCCGTCCACCAGAAGCAATCCTTGGCCTTCTCCGGTGCCCTTGATATTGATTTTTCCATCCGGCGTCCGGATAACGCCGGGGATCAGGGGCAATGCTGCTTTGAACTTTTGTTCAGCCAGCGGCAGAGCCGCCAGCTCGCGCGATGTCAATTTTGAAGGCGGCGCTGCTCCTTGCTGCGTAACCGCAGGAGCTTTGGCTCTCACCTCGACGGATTGATGCAGAACCTGTTCGGGCGACAACACAATTTGAATCGAAACGGGTGAGCCGGACTGGACCTGCAGGTCATCCTTGGAAACCGGCTTGAAACCCACGGCGGCGCACGTGAGGCTGTAAGCGCCGGGACTCTGAAATGCAAATTGAAATTCGCCCTGGGCATTCGTGGTGGCCGTCAGGCCGGCGGAAGGGAGCATGGCCCCGGTGATAGTGCACGAAGCTCCTGGAATCGGCTGATTTTGATCGCTTAATACCTCACCATTGATGTACAGGGTCTCGGGGACGCCTGCCGCAAACAAGAGGAACTGGTGAATTGAAGGCGCCCCAATGAGGCAGATAGCCAAAATGAGGCAGCAGGTTTTATGTCGGCGCATTCTTCAATTGGATGCTAGAGGGTTTGTTGAAGAATCAGTTTTTTTGGTGGAACGGCTCCAAAAATCGAATGGCGCAAAACACAAGATTGGAAACGATAGCACGCTGGTTACTATCGCCGTCATTCCCGCCAAGCTTGTTGCCGCGAGGCCTGTTCCCGAAAAGCTTGTCCCCGCCAATGCGGCGATGTCTCAGTTTGCTGTAGCGGCGCTCTATGAGCGCCGGAAGGTGTTGATAAATAAAATTCGGCGCTCATAGAGCGCCGCTACAGCAAGCAAACTGAGACATCACCACGCTAATAAAATGAATAGGCCAGGCCTTTGGTTTTACGATCTACCAAAAGGCCGAGGGGTGGATTCACATGATTAATCCTCACCGTGATTAACACCGTTTCCGAACCTTTGGACTTGGAATCCAGGATCCGAAAAGTTCGAATCTTGCCGTAGTCCCCTTTCAGACCCCAGTCATGCATGAAGTCGTTGAACGAGTAGGACGAGCTGGGCTGCCAAAGTTTATAGGCTTTCTGATAATCGCCTCTTTCGACCGTGGTCAGGAAAGTGGTGACGGCGCGCTCCTCCGGATAATCCCAGAGCGCGAAGGCAGTCAGAAGGCCAATGATGATCAAAATGATGATCAACAGGGGAAGCGGAATATACTTCCGGATGCCAGTCACGGGCTTGGGCGGTTTTGCGTTCAGAAGGCTCATTGAAATGGTTCCTCAAATCATGCCGCCGCTACCGAAACGAGGCAGCAAGCCGCACTCCGGTCTTTCTGAATACAGACTATCACGGAAAGACCGTTCTAATACAAACGCACGAAGTCGGGTGACATTAGCTGTAGCGGCGGTCTATGACCGCCGGTCTGGACGGCGGTCATAGACCGCCGCTACAGCGAGGTTGTAACCTTTCTTCCCGCGTTTGTATTAGATTCGATAGCCGGGCGGTTTCGCTGCTACGGTAAACTGCCCCCTCGGATTCAGAGGGTTCGTCGAAAAAGCGCCGCTGCCGAAATCATCATTATCAGTGAAAAGATAAACAGGAAGGCAATGTCGCCGGAAACGGCGGTGAGCCCTGTTTGCTTGAGCAGAACTGTCTTAAAACCGTGAACAGCATAAGTGAAGGGGTCAACCCAGGAGAGCGCCTGCATCCATTTCGGAAATGCATTGATGGGATAAATGGCTCCGCTGGGGAAGAAGAGCAAGGTATTCAATACACCGAAAATGGCGCGGGGCACCAGGGGATCGGTAATGCGGACCATCATCAAAAACATCATGCTGATGAAGGCAACCGCCGTCACGGCAAGCAACAACATCATTTTAAGCATCCGGATGGGGTCCAGCGGACTTTGGATTCCGGCGATCAAGGAACCGAAGACGGTGAGGATCAAACCGGCAAAGAAGCCCTTAAACGCTCCTGCAAGGTTGAAGCCCATTACCAGTTCGGATTTGGTGATAGGTGTTACAAGATAGCCCTCGTGTAACCCGCGAGCCTTATCATCGATGAAAATGATGCCGCCGCCGATCATGGCGGAGATGAAGATGGCCAACGCAATGGAGCCCGGAAGCAAGTACTGGATGTAGGGAATGTAGGGATAGACCTCCACCGTTTCAAGGGTGACCTGCGTGGAAATACGGGGATCAACCTGTTTGTTGTTATAAGAGTTGATGAGACTGGTCAACGTTCCATCGAGCGTCGAAGCTACGAAATTGTCGGTGTTATCCTCAATCAAGGCAATCTGTGGTGAGTCTTGGGTCAGGTCTTTCCTAGAAAAGTTTGGAGGAATATTCAAGATGCCGTTGATCTTTCCATTCCGCAGATCGGTGAGAGCGGTGTGGCCATCTTGGTAATGAATTAGAGTAAAAGTTCGGGCATTGGCGGCAATAGCTTGGCACATTTCACGGATCTTTATGGCCGAAATTCCATGGTCCTGATCCACGATCCCCAGCTTCAGGTTCTTGAGATTTCCCCCAAACGCATAGCCCAAAACCACCAACTGCGTGATGGGGAGAATCAACGAGGCAAAAATCAGGAAAGGACTCCGTTGAAACTTGCGAAGGTCGCGCTCAACGATGGCTAGAATTCGGTGCATGTGTTTGACCTATGGGCATCCGCGATCGGGTTGGCCCCTTTCATCGTTTTTCGTAGGTATAGCTGAAGTCGTGAATGGCGCCTTCCTGCAAGGAGTCGCGAAGTTGGCGTCCGGTGTAATGCATGAAAACATCGTCCAGGGTGGTGCTTTGAACCGAGAGCGAGGCCACCGTGACATGGGCGGCGCGCGCCGCTTCCACCAGGCTCACCACCGTGCGCGGACCATTGTTGGATGCAATGCGGAACACATGATCCTGACCGGTGACGCTTTCCACGTCCTGAAGATTCCTGAGCGTTTCCTCCCAGCCTTCCGGAATGTTGGCAAAGCTGACTTCGAGGGCGTTGGTTCCCGGTATCGAGGCTTTCAGTTTCATCGGAGAATCGAGAGCCACCATTTTGCCGTGGTCAATGATGGCGACCCGGTTACACAGTTTGTCCGCTTCATCCATATAATGCGTTGTGATCAGGATCGTCAGGTCGCGATCCTTCTTCAAGTGCGCCAGCATCTCCCACACCGCCTGCCGTGAAACAGGATCAAGGCCGGTGGTAGGCTCATCCAGGAAGAAGATTTTGGGTTGATGGACAAGGCCGCGAGCGATCTCCAACCGGCGCCGCATGCCGCCGGAAAGCATCCGGACCGGCTTGTCCGCCCAGGCGCTGAGTTCGACCGCCTCGAGCAGTTCGCGGATCGTGCTCTTCCGCTTATTGCGGGGAACGCCGTAGAGTTTGGCGAAGATCATGATGTTCTCTTCGGCGCTTAAATCGAGATCGGAGGTCATGGCCTGTGGGATGACGCCAATCGACTTCCGCACTTCATTCGGTAAGCGGATTACATCGAAGCCGTTGACACGGGCAACACCGGAGGTGGGAGGAAGCAGCGTGGTAAGCATTCGGATCAAAGTGGACTTGCCCGCGCCGTTCGGCCCGAGCAATCCGAAAATCTCCCCATGTTCTACCTCGAAGCTGATCCCGTCGACGGCCGTAAAGGATCCAAATTGCTTCCTGATTTGTTCGACCTCAATATCATTCATACTGAATTCCCGAATGCTGCAAGGTTTAACCTGGATTATTCACCAAGTTTTATTCGAAGACCGGAAGGGCACGGTTAAAACCGTGCCCTTCTGGTCCTCCAAAGGGAAGTTCATGAATAATCCAGGTTAACGGCTGTCTGGCGAATGCTTGAAACACGGGGCTCATCGGCATCGACACGGTGGCTTGAGCGAATCCACGAGTTCAGCGCAAGTCCTGAGCGGGAATGAGGACAAATGCCGTCAGGCCGGGCCGCAGGCGGCGGTCCCGGTTGTCAACGCGCAGGCGGATCTCAAACGTCTTGATGTCGCGTTTGGTGCGGCTCACGTCGCGTTGCGTGGCAAAATCCGCATCCACGCCGCGAAAATAGACTGTCCCGGTCCTCTCCATTCCGTCAGGAAACTTCACCGTAAAATGGTCTCCGGTGCGGATGCGGTCGATGTAGGTCTCCTCGATGTTGGCGCTCACCCAGAGGTTATCGGGATTAATGAGCGTCACGATCGGCTGGCCCGGATTTACCACTTCACCTTGAAGCGCGGCACGTACATCTACTACGCCATTGATGGGAGACACAATTCGAGTGTAGCCAAGCTGGACCTGGGACTTGACCTTCTGGGCTTTGGCCGCGGCCCACTGCTTTTCCTGAGAGGCGAGATCGCTCTCTCGCACCTTCACCTGTTCAGCATTCGACTCGGCAAGCGCCAGAGCCGCCTTCTGCGCTTCGGTCTGCTTTTGAGCGGCCACCCACTGTGCTTGGGTGGTTTGGTTGGTGGTCCGGGCCTGGTCTGCCGTCTGTTCGGAATCGATCCCGCTTTCAAAAAGGGCGTCGATCCGGCGGTAATCCCGATGCGCCTGATCGTAATTCGCCTTCGCTTGTTTCTCCTGAGCTTCGGCTGAAGCGAGCGCCGCCTGGGCTTGGCGCACGGCGTCGCGAGTTTGAAGCTCCTGATAACGAAGTGCCGCTTCCGCGGCGCGAACCTGATCCGCATAGTTTTGGGCTGAATGCGAGTAATAGGCTTGGTCCGCCTTCATCTCTCGCGGATCCAGCAGCGCCAGCAACTGGTTCTGTTTCACGGTGTCGCCCTCTTTCACGGCGAGTTGGTCCAGGCGGCCCGCGATCTGGGAGCTAACGATCACCTCGTCTGTGTTCACGATTCCGGTCAGCATCAGACCCTGGCCGCGGGTTGTGAGCATGAAATAGGCCACGGCGCTTCCGGCCGCAACCAAGATCAGAATGATCACTAGAATTTTGCGCGTCATGGGGTCAAATCATCACGTCTTTGAAAAGCCAGCAACGAATTAAAGACATGACCTCCTCTTTTCTCTTTTTGATGTTGCTGGGATCGAACGGATCGATTTGGCTGACGGACTTGACAATCGGCGCCGCCGCAAAATAAAAGACGATCAGCCCCAAAAGGGAGTAAACCGTGTGGTGCGGGTCCACGGGACGCAGTTCTCCGTTTTCAACGCCCTTTCCGATGATCCTCACAAGGTTTTGGTAAAGCGGTGTGGAATACTCGCTCAAGATTCGTTCGACAGAGTCGGGCGCCGCTGTCATCAGCCGCTGGACCAAGCGGGGGTAGTAAGGGCGGGAACTGATGAAGTCAAAGTGCATGGTGACGTAGCCGAGGATTTGATTTTGTACGGGCTCTCCACTGGAAAAGATTGCAAAGGCCCGAGACCGGAACTCAACCAGATACATTTCCAGAACCGCCCTGTAAAGCTCTTCCTTACTTTTGAAATAGTAATAGAGCAGCGCCTTGTTAACCCCGGCCTCTTTAGCAATCTCTTCAGTTCGGGCTCCCGCCAGGCCGGACTCCGCAAAAATCCGTTCCGCCGCCTTTAGAATAGCTGTATGAGCATCCGGTGGGCGGCGACCCTTGGGGTCAATCTTGGCATCGTTTCTTTGAAGGCTTACCATAATTAACTAACCAGATAGTCAAATTTAAATCATGGGCTAAATCCTGTCAACCGTTAGAACTAAGAGATGATCCCGCTTCCGAACAAGCTGGTGATCGTTACGACGGCCGCTGTAGCGCCGCTCGGAGCTTGCCCTGACAGGGAGCGGCGAAATACGCCGGTCGCAGACCGGCGCTACAATCTTGAAGCGCCGCCGACTTACTTCGTTGTGTATAGCTTAGTCCCGTGGGGCGGAATAGCAGTGAACTATGTAAGGAAGCATGCGTAAGGCCCGCTAAGGGCTTTAAAAATTTATTTTTCTATTTCTGAAAAAAACACTTGACAAACTGGATAAGACAGTTAATATATAGTCAATAACCGAGCAAGAAGTTTCGCCCGTATTTGCTCGTTTCCCTGGCTGGAGTGCCGTCGGATTCTCAAACTCCCACCTCCCGTTTCTGGAGTCCGACGGCACATTTTTTTGAAGGCTCAAGGGAGTCATAGACGGGTCTCCGTGTTTGCTCTTATCGAGCCTTTTGCTGGAAATGGGAATGTCGGCCAGTGGCATGAGTAGCCAAGAGACTTGAAGGGTGTCGCTTCGCAGACTCTTTTGAGTTTACCAGAAGCGTTCCTCGAAATGGTACTCCGGCCGATGGACCAATGGTTCCAATGGACCTCGAGACGGAGTGTTCCTTTGTGACACACTTCGCGAAATTCCTGAGCGATTCGATTTGAATGGGAAGTATCTGTTTCCACTTATGTTATATCAATCTTTAGTTTCGCAGAATGTTCGCTGGCAATGAAATCACAAAGTGTGTCATAACGATACACAAGTTAGATATCCAGCAATCCTCATTTGGACCTAAACCACCGTTGACCTGTTGAATACCAATATAATCAGTAGCTTACACGAATTCATTGACCTTGGCATTCCACTTGCAGTGCCAAGCTAGTTGAATGAGGAAGGTTGTGTCACAATGGTGAAGGTCCTAGTGGTGGACGACGACCAGGAAAGTAGGGAGTTGCTTTCTGAGGTTTTGGCTTCAAACGGTTACGAAGTCGGCATAGTCGAGGACGCAACTGCGGCCCAGGAAGTGCTGGCTGGCGATGAGGATTATCAGATCGTCATTGCAGATTTGCAGATGCCCAACAAGAACGGGCTTGAGCTCCTCCAGCATCTCCGGGAGCAAAAGACCAAGCACGAGTTGATCCTCATGTCCTCGTTCATTTCGGGAATTGAGCGGAAAAGGGCTTTGGATCTGGGAGTGGGGGCATTGCTGGAGAAGCCCTTCCGGCTTTCGGAGCTTTTGCAGGCAGTGGCGGGACTAGCCAGTAAGAGCTCAATCGGCATCTCATCCTGAAGGTGGACACCAGACGCAAACACCAGGCAGGGAGGGCACAAGGAGAAACGATGAACATTGAGGCAAAGGTTATTGAGATCATCGCTCGCGAGCAACACTTACAGCCGGGAGTGGTAAGGCCAGAGTCAACTTTCGAGGAACTTGGTATCGATTCGCTGGATGGGGTTAACATCCTTTTCGCGCTGGAGGAAGAATTCAAAATCGACATTCCCGATGCTGTGGCGCAGAACATGAAATCCGTCCGGCAAGTGGTGGATAGCCTCACCCGTGTGATCGAAGGGAAGGACATCTCTGACTTGGTAGCTATGGCGAAGAGCGGATCTCCGGTAACGGGGAACTAGGCTGCCGCAGCCAAGGGGTGAGACCTTGCGAAGAGTGGTGATTACCGGGTTGGGTGTTTTTGCGTCCTCCGGGAAGGACGTGGAATCGTTTTTTGGGAACTTGCTCCAGGGAAAATCTGCTGTCCGGAGGATTGAGCAGTTTGATTCTTCCTCGCTCAGCGTGCAGATTGCCGCTGAAGTACCGGACTACGTGCCGACGGACTATTTTCCGTCCAAGCGGCTGGATCTGCTGGACCGCTTTGCCCAATTTGCGCTCCTGGCGGCAGGACAGGCAATGGAGTCGAGCGGTCTTCAAATCAAGGAGGAAGACCGTCCGCGATTTGGTGTTGTGATCGGCTCCGGCATGGGCGGGGCTCAAGGGCTTGATAACGGTTACTTGAACCTCTATGCGAAGCAGGCCACCCGCCTTCATCCTTTCACCATTCCCCGCATCATGCACAATGCGCCGGTCTCGCAGATCTGTATGGAATATGGCGCCCAAGGTCCTTCCTTTGCAACTGCAACGGCTTGCTCCTCAGCGGGCCACGCGATTGGAGAGGCGTTCCACCTGATCCGGTTCGGGCTTGCAGACGTGATGCTGGCAGGAGGATCCGATGCGCCGATCACCTACGGAATGATGCGGTCTTGGGAATCTGTGCGCGTGCTGGCCATGGGTAATGGAGATCCGAGCCGCGCCTGCCGCCCGTTTTCGTTGGATCGGGAAGGCATGGTGATTGGGGAGGGATCTGCAACGGTGTTATTGGAGGAGTTGGAGCACGCACGAAAGCGCGGGGCGAGAATCTACGGCGAGCTGGCTGGCTTTGGAATGAGTTCGGATGCCGGGCATATCACCCAGCCTTCGGTAGACGGACCGGTTCGAGCGATCCGCATGGCGTTGGACGAGGCGGGGCTCAATCCGGAGGACATCGATTACATCAACGCGCACGGTACCGGGACTCGCCTCAATGATTCGACGGAGACGCAGATCGTAAAGCAGGCATTCGGCGAGCACGCCCGTAAGGTCTCTATCAGCTCAACCAAGTCTATGCATGGCCACATCATGGGAGCAACGGGAGCTGTGGAACTTGTAGCCACGATGATGGCGCTTGACCGGGGGATCATTCCACCCACTGCGAACTACACCGAGCCGGACCCGGAATGTGATTTGGACTATACGCCGAACACGGCGCGCAAAAAGCGCGTGCGGGCGGCTCTTTCCAACTCTTTCGCGTTTGGCGGGCTGAACGCTGTCCTGCTGGTCAAGAGAATGGACTGAGACTTTTGCAAGAACGAGCCAGCGAAGTCTGCAGATCGGAAACGGGTTTCATGCATCCAAAGAGGGTTCAGATTTTGACGTTAAGCGTGGGTGCGGGGCATGTCCGTGCTTCCGCGGTGATTCGAGGCGCGCTGACGGATGGCAGGGATGAGTTGGATGTTCGCTTAGTGGATGCATTGGAGGGCGCCAAACCTTGGTTTCACTGGCTTTACGTTCATCCTTACTGGTTGATGCTGCGTTATCGCCGGGGACTCTGGCGCAGGCTCTATGAGCGCCGGGAGAGGCGCCGACACCGTTCGACAGCTCCCCATTGGGTCTTTCGCCGCGGTTGCTCTAGAGTCTTGCGGGAGCTTGCCGCTTTCGATCCTGAGTTGCTGATTGTGACCGAGATTGGTGCTGCGGAAATCGCCTCGCTCGCCAAGCGCGAAGGGTGGTATTCGGGTCCGGTGCTTGCAGTTACCACGGATTTCAACTCCGAGCCGCCCTGGGTACAACCGGAAATCGACTTCTATTGTGTCGCAAGCGACTGCGCCAAGGTTCAATTGATTGGGTGGGGAGTTTCGCCCAATCGCATTCTGAATTGTGGCGTTCCCGTAGACCCGGTATTTGCCTTGCCCTTTGACCGGCAGGAAGTGCTACGCTCACTGGGCTTGAGTCCCCTGCGGCCTGTGGTGCTGGTCATGGGCGGTGGCATGGGGCCTTGGCCGCTGGATTCGATTGTCGAGCATCTTGAAGGTTGCAATCTGCCCTTGCAGGTGGTGGCGATTGCTGGACGTGACCAGCGGATGCGCAACCACTTGGATGCGTTGCGCGGGAAACTGGCGCTTGAGCTATTCCCCTTCGGCTGGACGGACCGTATTCCTGAATTGATGGCGGCGGCCGACCTGCTGATTACCAAACCTGGGGGCTTAACGGCCTCTGAGGCCCTTGCCGCGGGACTGCCGATGGTGCTCACCCACCCCATTCCAGGCCCGGAAGAGCGAAACATGCAATATCTGGTGCGGAATGGAGTGGCGGTCCAAGTGGACCGAAACGAAGATATTCCCGGTGTCGTTTCTTCTCTGGTGGCGCAGCCGGAACAGCTCCAGGAAATCGCCCGCCGGTCCCGAGACTTGTCCAGGCCGGATGCAGCTCATGCCGTGGCGCAGGTGGCCCGTGCCCTGATGGAAGAATCGAGCTACATTGAGTTGCTGGCCAGCCCGCCGATCCATTCCGGTGAGTCCGCCTACTTAATGTGACGTTGCGCCGTTGAGGGATAGCGGGCAATGAGGCCGCAACTTTAACCGTGGCGCACTGGGCCGTCCCCAAACGCGGGAATTAATGGGTTTAGGCGTTTCACCCAGTGGCTGCCAATCCAGGTGCGTAGACCTTGATTTTATTGCCCCGTTTGAGGAAATTGACGGATTGCAACCCGGGGCCCGACGGGGGTTTGACCGGATTCTTTCTCGATTTGAAGACCAGTTCACATGTTTAACCACGCCCGGCGATTGACAGAACGTTTCTTGATTGGTGAATCAGCGCCCGCTCTGGTTCGCTGGGGAAAGCGGTGTTCTCCATCTCTCGTTCAGCGCATTCAAAACGAAGGATTCCGAGAGGTTGTTCAGTATGCCGCGGCGCGCCAGAAATTTTTTGGCGAGAAGCTCCGCGAGCGCGGGATCAATCCGGCCGAAGTCCGCAGCCCCAAGGACTTGATGGACATTTATACGACAGCGGACGATTTACTCTCGCTTCCGCCTTCCGAATTCCTTTGCCGCGAACCGCAACTGGTCTTTGAAACCACCGGAACTTCCGGGTCTCCCAAACGCGTCTATTTTGGCTACGACGAATTGGAGTTCTCGGCGCGATACGAGGCCGCCGCGCTTTATGAAAACGGAGTGCGGCCGGGTGATCGCGCCGTCTGCACGTTCGATGCGGGCTATTGGATTAGTAGTTGGGTGACCTACACCGCCTGCAAGCAACTGGGCGTTTTTTGCTCGGCGGTGGGCAAGCCTGCGCCGCGAGATCTCTACTCCCGAATGGAAATTTATGGGTACAACGTTCTGATTGCGGACCCCACCTGGCTGGTCAGTCTCAGCGAGATCGCAGAGAAAGAAGGAACTTTCCCGCTGAAGGTAATCTTTGCTGCGGGAGACCGCATGACGGATGCTTACCGCAACTACGTCCAACAGGTCTGGAAAGCGCCGGTGATACTGGGCTATGGCTCAACCGAGGCAGGCGGCGGGCTGGGTATGGAGTGCAAGGAGCGCCAAGGTTACCACTTTGACGAATTCAATTTCCTAGTGGAAGTTTTGGATCCTGATGCCGAGGGATATGGCGAGTTAGTCATCACGACGCTTTCCAGGCGCACTCAACCCCTCATCCGCTACCGCGCCAGAGACATTGCGCGCATCGTCACGGATACATGCCCTTGCGGCGCTCCCTTGGCTAGAATTTCAAGAATTAAAGGGCGGCGGGATGAAATGGTGGTGATGGGCGCAGGCAATATGCACCCCGAAATTTTTGAAAAGGTGCTTCACGATGTTCCTGGATTATCAACCCGCTGGCAGGTGGCCGTGCGGCAAGAAGGTGTTCATGACATTCTAGAATTCCGGTTGGAGCTCGCCAACGGCACACCTCCCGGGCGCGTTGAGGCAAGCGTCCGCGAAAAGTTAGCGGAACGCTACCCAGATGTTTGGTCCAACTACACGTGCGGCATGTATCAATTGGCTTTCCGTTTCCTGCAGTCCGGAAGCTTGGAGCAGGGAAGAAAACCGAAGCGGCTCGTGGATGAGAGGGCGCCGTAAGCGGGCTTTCTTCGAGAGATCACATTCGAACTCAGTGGAGTGGCGATACGGTCAGGCCGAATGGTGAATAAAGTCAATCTTGAAGAGGCGTTGGTAGTGACTCAATTTCTTTGCTGTAGCGGCGCTCGGAGCCTGCCCTGGAAGGGAGCGCCGGAAACCGTTGAGGATACAAGTTCGGCGCTCCCTTCCAGGGCAGGCTCCGAGCGCCGCTACAGCGAACTGCGTCACTACCTGTGGCCGAGGTGGAATGTGACGTCCTTTTATTTGAGCCCAAGGGTACACTGAACACGGGTAACGTCCAGAACGAACGGACCGTCCGCGAATTAGGCCAGGCAAACTGATTGAGCGCTCCGGCATTGTCTGGAAGGTCTTAGAAAGCTGAACTTCTGATGAAAAACCACATTTCAACAGCCCGCCGTTCCGCGCCCCGGTTTCGCCCCATCATCTTTTGCGATTTTGACGGCACGATCACTCAAGTCGACGCGACCGACCAGATTCTGACTCAGCTTGCACATCCAAGCTGGAGGGAAGTGGAGCAAGAGTGGACCCGAGGTCTGATTGGCTCCAAAGAATGTCTGGAGCGTCAGATGGCCTTGGTTGAGACCACCCCTGCAGAGCTGAACGTGCTAATCGATGCGCTTCCCGTTGACACTGATTTTGCGCGCTTTGATGGGTTTGCCCGGGAGTCCGGTATTCCTCTCTACATTCTGAGCGACGGGCTCGACCACGTCATTCGCAGAGTGCTTCGACGGGCGGGCGTGCGCCGCGCACTGCGCAATGGCAGCAATTTCTATTCGAGCGCCCTTCGCCTTGTAGGCGGGCGGCTGCGGATTTCTTTTCCCTACGGATCGCCCGATTGCACGCATGGATGCGCAACCTGCAAACCGGCGCTGATCGAGCGTCATGCGCGGGGTCGTGACCCGGTGATTTACATTGGTGACGGGCTTTCGGACCGTTATGCCGTGGAGCGCGCAAGCCTCATTTTTGCAAAACGGCAGTTGCTCGCGTATTGCCGCGATCGTGGCTTGAATTGCCGTGCGTTTGAGACTTTCGGCGACATCCTCGAAGTTCTTCCCGAACTGATTGAATCGTTCGAGGATCCTGCGGCGGCGGAATCGATCCTTTCAAAAAGGACTGTGGGTGTTCGCGGTTAGCAAACTGCGTTTCTACCCCAATTTGCAATTTCTCCCGGGAGGCAATCATTTTGGCCGTTTCTGATGTCAGTCTTCGAACTTCAGAGCTTCTGGAACTGGAAAAGAAATATTGCTCATTCGGCGATACGGTCCATTATCTTGAACCCCCCAAGATCTTCACGAACTGCGAGGGGAGCTACCTTTATGACGAAGAAGGCACACCCTACCTCGATCTTCAAATGTGGTATTCGGCGGCGAGCTTCGGCTACAAGAACAAACGCCTCAACGATGCCCTAAAGCGGCAGCTTGATCAACTCCCGCAACTTGCCTGCCAATATCTGCACGCCGAAAAAGTGGAAGTGGCGGCGCGCATCGCCCAATATTGCGAAAAGCGCTTCGGCGTGAAGGGCCGGGTTCATTTCAACGTGGGGGGCGCGCAGGCCATCGAGGATTCGCTCAAGCTCGTCCGCAATTACACGGGCAAGAACCTGATGTTTGCCTTCATGGGCGGCTACCACGGCCGCACCCTGGGCGCATCCGCCATCACTTCCAGCTACCGCTACCGCCGGCGTTACGGACATTTCGGCGACCGTGGTCAATTCGTTTTCTACCCATACTGTTTCCGCTGCATCTATGGGATGAAGCGCGAAACGTGCGGCATCTATTGCCAGGATCAGTTCGCCAAGCTTTTTGAAACTGAATATTACGGGGTGTGGGATCCGAAGGCGCAATCTTCCGAGTACGGCGCGTTTTATATCGAGGCCATTCAAGGAACCGGGGGTTATGTGATCCCGCCCAAGGAGTATTTTGAGCGGCTCAAGGAGACTTGTGACAAGCATAAGATCCTGATTGTCGATGACGAAATCCAGATGGGTTTTTACCGCACCGGAAAATTCTGGGCCATCGAGAACCTGGGCATCACCCCGGACATCATCGTTTTTGGCAAGGCGCTCACCAACGGCCTCAATCCGCTGGCCGGAATCTGGGCGCGCGAGGATTTGATTACTCCTGAGCTTTTCCCGCCGGGATCGACCCATTCCACCTTTTCGTCGAATTCGCTGGGCACCGCCGTGGCGCTGGAGACGCTGAAGCTGATGGAAGATGAAGATTACGAAACGCAGGTGAACGAAAAGGGCGCTTACCTTCTGGGCGGATTGCGCGAGCTCCAGACCCGTCATCCCGGCATCATCGGCCAGGTGGACGGTTTGGGACTGGCCTTGCGCATCGAGGTGTGCAAAGAAGACGGATTGACTCCGGACCGCGAATTAACGGATCGCATTTTCGCCGCGGGATTGAAAGGCGATCTGAAGGCGGGCGGTCGTCAATACGGGTTGGTGTTGGACGTTGGAGGTTATTACAAGAACGTATTCACCCTGGCGCCGGCTTTCACCATCACGCGGGAGGAGATGGACCTGGCGATCAATCTGCTCGATCAGCTATTCCGCCGCTGCCGGAATTGAAGGCGGCGCTTTCGGCGTTGCGCCTCGCAACTGCGCGGCGGCGCTTCTCTTATTGGCTACAAACCGGCAAAATGAGTTGGACTTCTCCCTTCCTGAAAATCGATCACGTGCAACTGGCAATTCCCGAAAATATGGAAGAGCGCGCTCGCGAGTTCTATCTGAAAGTTCTCGGCTTTGCTGAGATTCCCAAGCCGGAGACGCTGGCAGGGCGTGGGGGTTTGTGGCTCGAGAGCGGCGAGGCGGTAATTCACTTGGGAGTTGATTCCGACTTCCATGCTGCGCACAAAGCTCACCCCGCCCTGATCTGTCGGAATTACCCGGTGATGGTCCAACACTTGCAGGATGCCGGATTTCAGCCCATTCGCGACGAAAGCATCCCCGGCGTCACCCGATGCCACGTGTTTGATCCGTTTGGCAACCGCCTCGAATTGATCGCCGCACGCTAGCCCATTTTGTATCCGATCTTCTGCCGGGCCACCAGAAGGACATTGGGACACCCGTGAAACCTACCTCATTTGGGGTGCGGTTTTATGTCGTGAAGACGATACTCTCCGCCTTCAATGGTGAAGTAGAAGCGCCAACTACGGTTCACACGGGCCTGCCAGAGATCCAGCGTCTCGTCATACTTTTTGGCCCGCAACGACGGATGATTGAGGTTTTCGAGAAGAAGCCGGATTTGCTTGTCGAAAGCTTTCCGCACCTCCGCAGGCGCGGCAGTATACGCGCGCAAAAACCGCTGCGAATACCGGATGGTCATGATCGCGGGGACTTGCGGGATTTCTTCCTTGAACGCAGCTTCGCCGTTTCCACGTGAAGCGAGGCCACGAGTTCCGCGTGGGTCCCGAAGGGCCCGTAGGCACGGCCTTCCCTAAAGTCTGCCAAACTCTCCCCAATTCCGCGGTCCATCACAGACTTCGGCGTGAACGTGATTTTCCCTCGCTCTACGCTGGCTTCGAGCAGGTCGCCCACATTGATTCCAATCCTCTTGCGGATATTCTGGGGGATAACGACTTGATACTTATTCTTTACAGAAACGAGCGCCATATGGTTATACAGTTGAACTGTTCGACTTTCCAGAGTTTCAGTGTAGCAGGTCAGCCCGCCCTGTCAAGGAGGTAAGCGTTTCGATAGTGTCTCAGTTTGCTGTAGCGGCGCTCTATGAGCGCCGGAAGGTGTTGATAAATAAAATTCGGCGCTCATAGAGCGCCGCTACAGCAAACTGAGACACCACCAACGCTTCGCATCGTCCTGCTATTTCCGAGATACTACCCTTAGCCCAGCTTGTATCCGATCTGACGCAAAAATTTCATCCGGATCTTGATGTCCTCGTCCGACTCCACGCCCTTGGGCTTCTCGCCGTCGATAACACCCAGGATGCCGCAACCCTGCTCCGTCTCCGCCAGGATCACCTCCACGGGATTAGCCGTGGCGCAAAAGATGCCGCAGACTTCGGGAACGCTCTTGAGGGTGTTCAGAATGTTGATGGGGAATCCGCCATCCATGAAGATGATGAAGGAATGGCCCGCAGAAAGCGCAAGAGCATTGGTCTGGGCATCAGCGATAAGGTCTGCGTCATTACCGGCGTAACGGACCAGGGCCGGGCCGGAAGCTTCGCAGAAAGCGATGCCGAATTTCATGGCAGGCGCCGTCTGCACAATCGCTTCGTAGAGGTCCTCGACCGTCTTGATGAAGTGGGAGTGACCCAGGATGAAGTTGAGACCTTTTGGGTTTTCGATCCTAACGATTTTCAGATCCATCGTCGTTTGCTTCGGCTGCGGATAAGCCACAGCTCTTCGCTACTCCAAAATCCTAGTCCTTCTCGTTGCCTTGGGCGTCGTAGCTCACACCGAGGCGCTCCAACACATTTTCCGGGCATCCATCCCATTCGGCCAGCATTTTGTTGCCAAGGTAGGGCAAGTCCTGGACGCCCATTTTACTCGAGAAGAAGCCGGAGACCACGAGGTCCCTCAAATGGCTGAAGGCGGCGGCGGCGGACACGTCGCCGGGAGCAGCCTTCGCAGGATAGGCGATGCGGTCCAAGATTTGCTTCTGTTGAGGCGTGGAGCACCCAATAAAATCATGTTCAAAAAGGCGGTTGCACTCCATATCCATCCACGTCAGACCGCCTCGAATCTCCGCGAGCAGATTGCCACCCCTGAAGCTCAACCAGTCATCAATAAATTCCGGGACGCCCGCCTGGGTGGCGCTGCCGGATCGATCGTCCGCCGGAATAATCCAGTCGCTGAGCACGTGAATCGTCCGCCATTCATGCGGGTTGAGGACCTTGGGTTTGTAGGCGGATGTGGAAGCGTCGGCCTGGGGCGCCGGGCGCGCGTAGGCCGCAGCGGTTTCCAAGGAAGCCAGTGGAACAAAGGCGGCGGGCAATCCGGTCATCACCTTCAGCATGTCCCGCCTCTTCAAGGGGAACTTCGATTCGGTCTTCTCGGGTTTTTCGCTCATGGTCGTCCCTTCCTCTTGGTCTATTCTCACTCAGATTTCACGCTTGCGGACAAGCTCCGCAGCGTGCTCAGCGGTCCGCCAGGAGAGCGCCATGATGCTGAGTGTCGGGTTCTTGTCCGCATTGCTGACGAAAGGCGCGCCGTCGCCCAAGAACACGTTCTTACAATCCCACACCTGGCAATAGGGATTCACAACGGAATTCCGGCGGTCGCTTCCGGTGATGGCGGTTCCCACCTCGTGAATGATTTCTCCACCCGGTGCGAGCCCCCAATTGTTTTCCGGGCCGGAGGAATCAAGCACCTTACCGCCCATGGTCACAATGATTTCCCGGAATGTCTCCTGGGCGTGCCGGGCCATCAAGATCTCATTCTGGCTCCACTTGAAATGAAATTTGAGCACCGGGATGCCCCACTGGTCCATGACGTCCTTGTCAATCTCGCAGTAGCTCTCATGATTAGGGATCATTTCACCCCGGCAGGAAAAGCCCACATAGGAACCGTATAATTTGCGGATGCCGCGCTTGAGGTTCACTCCATAGCCGCCCAGATAATCTCCGGCGCCGTCGAAGTCACCCGGGCCGGGCATGCCGCGGCCGCCGCCGACTTCGATGTGGTATCCGCGCGGGAATGGAAGCTCGTTGCGTAACTGCCTCTGGTAATTCCACCAGGGCATGTAAACCTGCATCCCGCCCACGCCGTCGTCATTGTGAGCCGGAAGATCCATGAGGGCGGGGATGATGCCGCCGCCGTCGGTCCCCACGGTGTCCATCAGGTAGCGGCCCAGAAGCCCGCTGGAATTTCCGATCCCTTCAGGAAACAACGGGCTGCGGGAATTCATGAGGAGCCTTGAGGATTCGCAAGCGCCACCTGCCACCACTACGATCTTGCCCATCACCTGGACTTCTTTGCGGGTCTTTTTGTCAACGTAGGAAACGCCTCGTGCCCGTCCGTCCTTGCCCACCAGAATTTCCCGCGCCATCGCATCACAACGGATTTCCAGGTTTCCCGTCGCCTGGGCCGGGGGTATCAGCACCGTGGGAGAGGAAAAGTTGGAGGAAGTCGCGCAACTTCTGCCGCACTGGGAACAATAGTGGCAGGCAGGACGCCCATGATGCGGGCGGGTAAGGATGGATAGGCGGGAGTGGATGCAAGGGATGCTGAGTTTACGGCAAGCTTGCTGCATCATCAGCTCGTAACATCGTGGCCGGGGCGGCGGAAGAAACTTGCCGTCCGGGGTGTTCTCAATATTTTCCACGGAGCCGAAGACGCCGACCAATTCCTCGGTCTTGTCGTAGTAAGGCGCAAGATCGTCATAGCTGATGGGCCAGTCAATGCCATGCCCATCGCGCGAATAGGGCTTAAAGTCATAAGGACCCATGCGCAACGAAATGCGGCCCCAGTGGTTGGTGCGGCCTCCTAGCATTCTCGCCCGCCACCAGCGCCAATTGCTGCCTGGGGCGTTGACATAAGGCTCGCCGGGGACTTCCCAACCGCCCACCGTGGTAGCATCGAAATAACCGAAAGGATGGGCCGGGGTGGCGGCGCCGCGATGCGGAGCGTTGTAATTCCACTCCATCATTTTCGACTGCTTAGCCGTGTCATACCAACTTCCAGCTTCCAGGACCAGACACTTGGCGCCGGTCTGGGTAAGCACGTAGGCCGCCATGCCGCCCCCGGCTCCTGAACCTACGATAATTGCGTCATAGACTTTCGGACTTCGTTGAACTTGTGTCATGAACCCTTTTCCTGAAGCTTTCGGATTTCTGTAAACAAACGCAACAGTGTAGCATAACCTAGCCGGGGTCAATTCCAGCATTCTGCAAATCCGTTGGTAGGGCCTCAGTTTCTTTGCTGTAGCGGCGCTCGGAGCTTGCCCTGACAGGGAGCGCCGAACTTGGATCCTCAACGGTTTCCGGCGCTCCCTGTCAGGGCAAGCTCCGAGCGCCGCTACAGCAAACTACGTCACTACCGGAAATTGCCAAGCTTTGACACGCATGGGACCGGATTATTTTAACGGAAGGCTGGGACGCGATGATGAAGAAAGAACGCTGTATACATTGTAAATGCAAAGTTGACGGTCCCTGCCAATAGGATGAGGCAGGGTTGGGTTGAGCGGCGGAAAGCTTTAATGATAATCTGCAAGGAATGGTTTACCAAAAATCAAAACCGAAGAATCCGTGGCAAACCGAGTCCCCCCAAAACGCCCTGTTGGAGGTAATCGAGTCGATTGCGTTGCACCGGGATATTCGCAAGCTTTTCCGGGATCTCGCCCGCCGATTGCACTCCGTCGCCAATTTCGAATATCTCAGCCTTCTTCTCCATAACCCACGAACGAATACGGTGAAGATTAACGTTCTCGAAGGCGTTCATAAAAGTTACGAAGTGCCGGAATTGGAGATTCCCACCGGAGGCGGTCCGGCGGGCACTGTTTTGAAGACGCAAAAACCTTTGACCGGAACGGTGGATCAGTTTTTCAAACGGTTTCCCCAGATGGAAAAATCACTGCTTCGCGAACATAAGGTCCGCTCACTTTGCATGCTTCCTCTAACGACGGCGCAGCGCCGGCTGGGGGTGATGGGAATCGGCACATCGCAAAAACACAAATACGAGGCTGAGGAGATCGAATTCCTCCGGCAGGTTGCCCGCCAAGTGGCCGTGGCCGTGGACAACGCATTGAACGCCGAAGCGGTGAAGAGCTATCAGGAGGAACTAGCGCAAAAAAATGCCCGCCTGCAAGCATTGCTGGGGGTCACCAGCGCGCTAGTCTCCAATCTGGATCTAAGCGGGCTGCTGCATGCGATTTCGGAGTGTCTGCGCCGCGTTGTCAATCATGATTCCGCCAGCCTGACGTTCTATAATCCGGAGAAGCGCGAAATCACTCTCTGCGTGTTGGATTTCCCAACCGCCAGTGAGCCGATCCTGCCCGGCCACTGTTCACCGGTTGAAGGCTCTCTACCGGGGCGGGCGATCCTCTCCCGCCGGACGATTATTATTGGACCCAACGACATTCGTGAAGCGGGAGATTCCGTCATCGCTCAAAGGCTAATCCGGGAAGGAATCCAAAGCGGTTGTATTATTCCGCTCATCCATCGCGACCGCGTCCTGGGGACACTTAACATCGGCAGCCGCCGTCTGGACGCTTTCAGCCAGGATCAGGTTGAAATCCTGAATCAGTCAGCGCGCCAGATGGCGATCGCCGTGGAGAATGCTTTTGCCTTTAAGCAGATTGCGGAACTGAAGGAAAAGCTCGCCAAGGAAAATGTCTATCTGCAAGATGAAATCCGCACTGAGAATAATTTTGAAGACATCATTGGGGAAAGCCGGACGCTGCGACGGGTTCTGAAACAGGCTGAAACTGTGGCCCCGGCTCAATCGAATGTCCTCATTTTGGGTGAGACCGGAACCGGAAAAGAGATGATCGCTCGCGCCATCCACAATCTAAGCCCGAGACGGGAGCAGACTTTCGTAAAGGTGAACTGCGCGGCCATCCCCACGGGATTGTTGGAAAGCGAGCTCTTCGGGCACGAGCGGGGAGCATTCACCGGGGCGGTGGCACAGAAAACCGGCCGGGTTGAGCTTGCGGACCAAGGGACGCTTTTCCTGGACGAAATCGGCGATATTCCCCTGGAGTTGCAGCCTAAGCTGCTTCGAGTTCTGCAGGAGCGGGAGTTCGAGCGTCTGGGATCGACGCGCACCCTTCGGGTGAATATCCGGGTGGTGGCCGCCACGAACCGCGATCTTGCGTCCATGGTCGCAACCCGGGAATTCCGCCAGGACCTGTATTACCGGCTGAATGTGTTTCCCATCGTCCTGCCGCCTCTGCGGGAAAGGCGCGAGGACATCCCCATGTTGGTCCGTTATTTCGCCCAGAGTTACGCCCGCCGCATGAATAAGCGGATTGATTCCATCCCATCCGAGGCCATGGAAGCGCTCGTGCAATATCCGTGGCCGGGCAACATCCGGGAACTCGAAAACTTCATCGAGCGGGCGGTGATCCTGACCTCCGGCTTCGTGCTTCATCTCCCCCTCGGCGAACTGAAGGCTGCGCCCGGCAATGGAGCGGCTCCCAGCCTGACCCTTGAAGCCGCTGAACGGGAGCATATCGTGCGGGCCTTGCGGGAAACCAGGTGGGTGCTGGGTGGACCGCGCGGCGCGGCGCTCCGTCTGGGCATGAAACGGACCACCCTGCAATCGCGCATGCAGAAACTCGGCGTTTCCCGGCCGGTCTAATGACGATATATCGGCACGTGCCGGCATATTGACGTCGAACCCGCCTCCAGCCTCTCATTTTCCTTATTCGCGTCCCCCCGGATTTCGCGATTTGGCCTGCATTTGGCGGCTCCACGGGCTGCCGTGTGACCGTTGGCGATTGGCGTGCATCTAGTAGACAAGTCTGAGGTGAAGAGAAGAAGTGCTTAAAGTCACTGTCGTCGAACAAGAAGGCCGCGCCACTTTTAAAGTGGAGGGGCGGCTGGTGAAGCCGTGGGTGAGCGAGTTGAAGAAGAGCTGGACCCAATTTGTCCGCGAGCACCCGGAAGAACCCGTGATGGTTGATCTTGGCGAAGTTACTTTTATCGATCATGAAGGCAAGTGCCTGCTCTCCTCGATGTTCCGGAAGGGCGCAGATTTGTGCGGAGGCGGCTTCCTGACCCGGTCGATTGTGGACTTGATCAAGAATGGGCGGAAATGAACGGAGGTGCGCGGGGTGTCCCCCCTTCGCGCCGCTCATCGAAGAGAGCAACCACCGTCCTGAGCCATTCCCGGCCAGCCGGGTCAGGCTACTGCCCATCGAGTCATTTTTGCCGCGCTAGCGCAAGCCGCATGAAAGAAGAGAGGATCTGCTTAAGATGATCAGGAAAGGAAGTAGCTCCAATTTCATTTATAAGATCATGCTGGGTTTTGCCGCCATCATCCTGACCCTGGCTGGGGCAGACGCACAATATGTTCCAACGGGCGTAGGGCAAGCCCCAAGCAGCTCGCAGCCTCCAACCTCCGCAGTGATGAACCTGCAAGGCTCCGCGCAGAATCAGTTTTTGGGAAGCGTTCCCACCGGCAAGGCAAGCTCCGCGGTTCTCAACCTCTCGTTGAGGGACGCCATTGACCGCGGCTTGAAGAATAATCTGGGCGCATTGCTGGACAGTGAGGATACACGAGAGGCGCGCGGCCAGCGATGGCAGTCGTTGAGCGATCTCTTGCCTCACCTGACGACTTCTTCTTACATGGAAAGACAGCAGATTAACCTGGCGGCGTTTGGCTTTTCCGGGTTTCCCGGGATTCCCACCATTGTTGGGCCATTCAGCCTTTTTGATGCCCGTGCTTACCTCAATGCGCCAGTGCTTGACCTTCATGCGTTGCGGGATGTAAGGGCTTCATCCCTGAAGGTGCGTGCCGCGGAATACACCTACCGCGAAGCTCGGGATTTGGTGGTTCTGGCCGTTGGCAACGCTTATTTGCAGGTGAATGCCGACGCGGCTCAGGTTTCCGCTACACAAGCGCAAGTAAATACGGCACAGGCCCTCTATCAACAAGCCGCAGACCAATTAAGGGCCGGGGTGAGCCCGCGCATTGATATGCTTCGCGCCCAGGTCGAACTGAAATCGCGCCAGCAGCAGCTTCTGTCGGCGCAAAACCAG
>Ga0207416_1001234_pt1 | contig 35814 bp, 19 predicted proteins | sample PaiPotPPM11metaG_FD_184107 | JGI IMG/M metagenome (GOLD analysis project Ga0207416, IMG submission 184107) | Iron sulfur acid spring bacterial and archeal communities from Banff, Canada, to study Microbial Dark Matter (Phase II) - Paint Pots PPM... ...
CCATCTGACGTGCGGACGACGACGTTCATCGGCGACTGACCGCTGGGACGGGGTGGCAATACGAGCCGGCGGCGCATATCGATAGCGGTCACAATCTGCCCGCGCAAATTGATCAAGCCTTCGATAACTTCGGGCGCCTGGGGCACCGGAGTCATCGGCTGGAACCGCAGTACTTCCTGGACCTGGAGAACATCGATTCCAAAGAAGAGGTCGGCGACGAAGAATGTTGAGAATTGCTTCGTCTCCATCTTCGCGCTCAACACAGGGGCCGTCATAGGTTACCTTTCCACTTCCGCATACTTGGGTTGGACTTCTGCGGAGGTCTGGGCCGCCACCAGCCGCGCGATGGATTCGAGATCCGCGGCCGTGTCGAACTTTGCCTGGCAATCCTGAAATCCGGCAGCGCGGAAATCGAAGGCACGGGCCTGCTCTGCCGATTCAGCGACTGCGAGAACGGGGATGTGTGCCCAATCTGGGTGACGGCGCAGCGCCGATACCAGCGTCGAGCCGCCCTTGGAGAGATCGAGTGCCTCGACCACCAGATTCGCGGGCTGCGTCTCCATGCTGCGTAAGGCGCCCTCCAGGGTCGATGCCTCGCGAACGATATAGCCCGCCATATCCAGGGCGCTCTTGATCAGGCCGCGCCAAAAGTCCGAGGAATCGGCAATGAGGATGGTTGTGCCGACCTCGGGCCTGACGGTGGACTCAAGCCAGGTCGTCCGTGTGGCTCGGATCACCTCGTTCAGGTCAAGAAAGTCAGTGACTCGACCACCAACGACGGCTGATCCCAGGAGACCTTTACGGGTCGACTTCTGCCGTACCGTCACAGCCGCTTCGGCGACGTCGAGAATCTGGTCGACCACCATGCCGATCATCCGCTCGCCATCGTTGAAAACGACGGCCTGTAGCGGATCGGCTGAAGCGTCACACACAGGCGCCTCAGGCTCCAGCACGCTGCGTAACGAGACCAGGGGAAGGATGCGATCCCGATACTGCACGACCTTGCCACCACCGGCATGTTCGATCGCAGAGAGCGGGAACTCCTCCAGCCGGGCGATCAGCGAGAGCGGAACCGCCAGCCGCTCGAACGATCCCGCGCGAAACAGCAGCAGTCGCTGCTGCTCGAGAGCCGGTTGCGTCACCCCCTTCACTGTGGAACACGCCCGGCCCCGTGATTCTCCAAACACTCCGGAGCGCTGACCGACTCCCGGCACATCGAGGATGAGGGCGACGTGACCGTCTCCCATGATGGTCGCGCCAGCATAGAGGGTGAGGCTCTTGAGCTGCTTCCCTAGTGGTTTGACGACGATCTCCTGGGTGTCACTAATGCCGTCTACCACCAGGCCAAATTGCTGATCGTCCGCCTGGAGAACGACCATGCTGACAGCCTCCGTCGCGTCAGCCGATTTCAGGCCAAGCACCTTGTTCAGATACGTGACGGGCAGTAGAGTCTCGCGTCGGCGGTACACCGGGGTCCCATGGACGTACTCGATGTGTTTGCCCGATGCATCCACCTCGAGTCGAATCAGTTCGAGGAGGTTGACCTGCGGAATAACAAACTGCTCGCCGCCGCTGGTGATGACGAGCCCGGGAATAATGGCAAGCGTGAGTGGAATTCTGATTTTGATGGTTGTGCCTTCACCGGAACGGCTGAAGATGTCCACGACGCCACCGATTTTTTCGATGTTGGATTTCACCACATCCATGCCGACTCCGCGGCCTGAAAGGTTGGTGACGGTCTCCATGGTCGAGAAGCCCGGGTGAAAGATGAGGTTCAGCACTTCGCGATCGGTCAGCTTATCCACTTGCTCGGAGCGCAGGAATCCACGCTCCACGGCGGTCGCTTTCACCCGCGCGATATCAATTCCGGCGCCGTCGTCAGCGACTTCGATATCGACCTGGCCGCCTTCGTGATAGGCACGCAGCGTCAGGGTTCCGTGCCCGGACTTGCCCCCGGCCAGGCGAATCTCCGGCGTTTCGATGCCGTGATCGCAGGCGTTGCGTACGAGATGAAAAAGGGGATCCTTGATCGCTTCAAGGATGGTCCGATCCAATTCGGTGTCGGCGCCGTCCACCTCAATTTCGATTTGCTTGCCCAAAGAGACCGCCATGTCGCGAACCATGCGGGGCAGGTTGTGCCAAACCACTCCAATGGGCTGCATACGTGTCTTCATGACACCCTCCTGCAGTTCCGAAGTGATCAGGTTCAGACGCTGGGAAGTCGCGTTCAATGCTGCATCTTCGCGCTCAGCGTTGAATTGAAGAATCTGGTTCCGGGTCAGGACCAGCTCTCCCACCAGGTCCATGAGCTTGTCGAGCAGGCCGACTCCGACACGGATATTTGCATCCGCCGCAGAGGCCGATCGTGTACCTTCCTCGTCCTCCGCCGCTGGTCTCTTTCTGCGCTCTACGCCGTCCCACGTCCCTCTCGCTTTCTGCGCCGCGTCAGCGGCCGGGGCCCGCGGGATCTTCGCCTCGCTCCGGTCAACCGCCCGTGCCCCCGGTGCCGGAGACAGCTTAGGAAGCAGAGCATCGTCGGGAGAACGCTTGCTGTCCGTGGTGCCTTTGATCTGCGTGGCCACGCAAAGGCGCTCCGTCAGGTCCTCGAAGCGGAACTCGCCTTCGTTCCCACACCGCTCGATCGAGGCCAGCACTTTTCGCGTGGCATCGACCGTCTCCAGAATCAGTGACACAAGCTCCGGATTCAGTTCTCGCTGCCCATCGCGCAACTGGCTGAGAAGGCTCTCGGCCTGGTGGGTGATTCGCTCCAGGGTTGAGAATGCCAGGAAACCGCATGCTCCTTTTATCGTGTGGATGGTGCGGAAGACACTACTGAGGAGGGCTGAGTCCTGCGGATGCTTCTCGAGCTTGACGAGATCCTGATCCAAACGCGCCAGATTTTCGTGACTCTCCACCAGAAACTCGTGGATGATTTCCTGATCTTTCAAGCCCGCCTGCTCCATAGCCGTCTTCTCGCTCCTGAAAACCGCGCGCATGTCCCGGTCCGCGGACGATTCGCGGGAGACAACGATGCGGCTTCACTGGTAATCGGCAAACTTCCGGACATCCATTACATGGAGCCGGTGAGACTGGCGTCTGCGCCCAACCGGGGTGGTTCCCAGGCGGTCGGGTGCAAGCTGAAGCCCCGGGCGATGCGCGCAATCGGTCCGGGGCCGTATTGTTAATGTCGACGACGGACCTGGCATGACTCAGAAAGGGCGACTATGACGGAAATCGGCTCCGCGCAGCCAACCAGGGGCGTACCACCCGCGCCTGAGCAGAAACGCAATACCATCGCGCGGCGTGTTGCGGCAGAACTGCGCGACGGAGACTACGTGAACCTTGGTATTGGATTACCGACGCTGGTTGCGAATCATATTCCACTAGGCCTGGAGATTACGTTGCAGTCAGAGAACGGAATGCTCGGGCTTGGCCCGTACCCTCTCGCAGGCGAAGAAGACCCGGACCTCATCAATGCAGGCAAGGAAACGGTCTCGCAGCTGCCCTCAACGTCCTATTTTTCCAGCGCAGACGCCTTCGCGATGATTCGCGGCGGCCACATGGACGTGACCGTTCTGGGTGCCATGGAGGTCGACGAGCAGGGCAGCCTCGCGAATTGGACCATCCCCGGAAAGATGGTGAAGGGCATGGGCGGAGCGATGGACCTGGTTGCGGGCACTCCGCGGGTGATCGTTGCGATGGAGCACACGACCAGGGAGGGTGCGCCCCGTATCTTGCGCCGTTGCACGTTGCCGCTGACCGGTGTCGGCGTCGTCGACACGATCATCACCGAACTGGCAGTGCTCTGCGTTCGCGCGGATGGGCTGCATCTGCAAGAGTTATTAGGGGGTGCGACGGTCGAGCAAGTGATCGCGCAAACCGAGGCCGGGGTTCATGTGCCCGCCGAATTCGCTGCGCCCCGGGAGCACAAATGAATAAAGTCTACGCAAGCGCCGACCAGGCGATCGCCGACATTACAGACGGTGCCACGATCATGCTTGGCGGTTTCGGCCTTTGCGGCATACCGGAGAACCTCATCGCGGCGTTGGTGCGCTCCGGCCGGCGTGGTCTGCACACCATTTCCAACAACATGGGCGTGGACGGATTCGGCATGGGGCTGATGTTGGCGGCCGACCAGATTGAGTCCCACATCGGAAGCTACGTCGGCGAGAATCGCATGCTCGAGCAGCGTGTCATCGCCGGAACCCTCAAGGTGACTCTGATCCCGCAGGGCACTCTGGCAGAGCGCATTCGGGCTGGCGGCGCTGGAATCCCCGCCTTCTACACCGCGACCGGCGTGGGGACGGTGGTCGCCGAAGGGAAGGAGACACGGACCTTCGGTACCCGTACCTATCTGATGGAAGAGGCTCTCACTGCCGACTTCGCGCTGATCAAGGCCTGGAAGGGCGACACCAGTGGAAACCTGGTGTACCGCAAGACGGCGCGCAACTTCAATCCGATGATGGCAACCGCGGCCCGGGTGACCATTGCAGAAGTCGAGGAGCTTGTGCCCCCCGGTGCCCTTGATCCGGATGCCATCGTGACCCCGGGCATCTACGTGCACCGCATCGTGGTCGGAGAACACTACGAAAAGCGAATCGAGCGGCGGACTACGCGCGGGTGAACGTGGGCAACTCCAGGGCGACTGCGTGCTTGCAGGCATGCAAAATTCGAATGACTACACAAACGTGATGGCGAACACAGACAGGCCTCGCTAATCCTCTCAAACTTAGACTCCCATCACCGGCATCGATCCCTCGACGTGGAACGGTGCCCCCTGCCGGTGATTGCAGATCGGATCATCGTCAGCTACTAGATCCCTCCCGCGCCGAGTGGCGCTCACCTTGTTTCCGTTGCTGCGTCGCGTTCCTACTTAAGTAAGTGATTGTGAGGCAATGAGATGATGAACGGGGAAGTCGTAGTTCTAAGTGCAGTACGAACGGCTGTTGGCAAGTATGGTGGTGCATTGAAGGACATTCCACCCACCGACCTGGCGGCGACCGTGACCCGCGAGGCGGTACGCCGTTCGGGAATCGAAGCAGGCGATATACACGCCTCCATCTTCGGCAATGTGATCCACACAGACGCCAAGGACATGTACCTCGCGCGGGTTGCAGCTTTGAACGGCGGCTTGCCGGTCGAGACTTCGGCGATAACCGTCAATCGACTTTGCGGCAGCGGTCTTTCGGCGATTCTTCTTGCAGCGCAAACGATCATCCATGGCGATGCCGTCGCCGCGGTAGCCGGAGGCGCGGAATCGATGAGCCGGTCGCCGTACTGGCTTCCCAGCATGCGCTGGGGAGCGCGCATGAATGATACCGCCGCGGTCGACCCAATGGTAGGCGTTCTGACGGACCCCTTTGACGGGTCTCATATGGGGGTCACGGCCGAGCGTGTGGCCTCCAAGTGGAACATCTCCCGGCAAGCTCAGGATGAGTTGGCGGTCGAAAGCCACAGGCGCGCCATCCATGCGATCCAGAGCGGACGATTCTCCGAGCAGATTGTGCCCATCGAGATCAAGGTGAAAGGAGGCACTACGTCCTTTGCCACCGACGAGTCGCCCCGCGCGGACACGACCCTGGAAAATCTCGCCAAGCTGAAACCCGTGTTCGATAAGAACGGCACAGTAACCGCAGGCAACTCATCGAGTGTGAATGATGGTGCTGCCGCGCTGATTCTGATGGATCGTCGAGCGGCCGACGAGCGCGGCCTCAAAGCTATGGCGAGATTGGTCGACTACGCCGTCACCGGAGTGGAACCCGGGTACATGGGCATCGGGCCGATTTCGGCGGTCAAGGTGTTATTCAAGCGAACCGGACTGAACGCTGACCAGATCGACATCTCTGAAGTAAACGAAGCTTTTGCCGCACAAGCCCTCGCCGTCTGCGGTGATCTTGGCCTGCTGCCCGCGAAGACCAATCCCAACGGAAGTGGAATCTCGCTGGGCCACCCGCTGGGCGCGACGGGAGCAATTCTAACCGTGAAAGCTCTCCACGAACTACGCAGGATCGGCGGCCGCTATGCCCTGGTTACCATGTGCATTGGCGGAGGGCAGGGAATCGCGGCCATCTTTGAAGCCATCGACTAGTACCTAAGCCAAACCTCGAGGATGAGCCGTCGCGAGTAGAGTGCGGGTTAGAATTCACTGTGTCGCCGAACGCGCCAGGGACCGGCGCACTGCGCGTGCAGCGGGCAATATATTGCGAGGCTTGAAACTATGGGGAAGGATCGTACGGTGGAATCAATATCCGGCGAGTTGTCGGCTGGGGCAAGGTTGCGTGTGGCGGTCGAAGCCGAGCGGCCTCTGCAAGTGGTCGGAGCAATCAATGCCTACCACGCTCGCATGGCCGAGCGCGTAGGCTATCGAGCGCTTTACCTCTCCGGCGGCGGGGTGGCCGCAGGCTCGCTGGGCATGCCGGATCTCGGCATCTCGACGCTCGACGATGTGCTGACCGACGTCCGCCGGATTACCGACGTCTGCTCGCTGCCGCTGCTGGTCGATATCGACACCGGCTTTGGCGGAGCGTTCAATCTGGCGCGGGCGGTGCGCTCGCTGATCAAAGCGGGTGCGGCCGGCTGTCATATTGAGGATCAGGTACAGGCCAAGCGCTGCGGTCATCGACCCGGCAAGGCCATCGTCTCCAGCGAGGAGATGGTGGACCGCATCAAAGCTGCCGTGGATGCGCGGACCGACGAAAGCTTTGTGATCATGGCGCGGACCGATGCCCTGGCCAACGAAGGCCTCGAGGCCGCTCTCGCCCGGGCGGAAGCGTGTGTCCAGGCCGGCGCCGATATGGTCTTCCCCGAAGCCGTCACCGATCTCGCGCAGTATCGCGCCTTCGCCGGTCGCACCCGCGTTCCCGTGTTGGCAAACATCACCGAGTTCGGCTCGACGCCGCTCTTTACGCTCGACCAACTGCGCAGCGCGGACGTCTCGCTGGCGCTCTATCCGCTCTCCGCGTTTCGTGCGATGAATGCTGCAGCTTTGCGTGTCTATGAAGGCATTCGCAAGGATGGAACGCAGGAGAATGTGCTCGACACCATGCAGACACGCGCCGAACTCTACGACTTTCTCGGCTACCACGAGTATGAGAAGAAGCTCGACGCACTGTTCGCGCAGGAGAAGAAAGGGGTTCAGCCATGAGCGAAGTTTCCGAGTCGACTGCGGTGATGTCCCAGTTCAAGCCCAAGAAGTCGGTCGCCCTTTCGGGAGTGCCGGCAGGTCATACAGTGCTGTGTTCAGTCGGCCCCAGGGGCAACGACCTGCACTATCGGGGCTACGACATTCTGGATCTCGCGGCCAAGTGCGAATTCGAGGAGGTCGCGTACCTGCTGCTCTATGGCAAGCTGCCTACAGCCGCGGAACTCGCCGCGTACAAAACGCGTCTGCGCGGACTCCGTGGTCTTCCTCAGAACGTAAAGACTGCCCTGGAGCAGTTGCCGGCACAGGCACACCCCATGGACGTGCTGCGCGTCGGCGTCTCGGTGCTGGCTACGATTGAGCCGGAGCGCCAACCGTACACCCGAGAGGGTGCCCTTCGCGTGGCCGACCGACTGCTCGCTTCGAACGCATCGATGCTGATGTATTGGCACCACTTCTCAGCCAGCGGCAAGCACATCGAGGTCGAGACCGACGACGAATCCATCGGCGGACATCTCCTTCATCTCTTGCACGGAAGGACCGTGAGCACCCAGTGGGTGCATGCCATGCAGGTCTCGCTCATTCTTTACGCAGAACATGAGTTCAATGCATCTACCTTCACCGCGCGGGTCATCGCGGGAACCGGTTCCGACATGTTCTCCGCCATTGCCGGCGCGATCGGCGCGCTGCGTGGGCCGAAGCACGGCGGCGCCAACGAGGCCGCCTTGGAGATACAGCAAAGTTATTCGTCGGACGACGAAGCGGAGAAGGACATCCGCGCGCGCGTCGGGCGAAAGGAAATCATTATGGGATTCGGCCACCCCGTGTACACCATCAGCGATCCGCGCAATGTCGTCATCAAGCAGATCGCGCGTGAGCTCTCCGATGCCGCCGGGGATCGAGCAATGTACGACGTAGCCGAGCGCGTCGAAACTGTGATGCGCGACGTCAAGCAAACGTTTCCCAACCTGGACTGGTTCTCCGCGGTGGCCTATCACACGCTGGGAATTCCAACCCCGATGTTCACTCCGATCTTTGCCGTCGCGCGCACCTGCGGATGGTCGGCCCACGTGATCGAACAGCGGGAAGACGGAAAGATCATCCGGCCATCCGCAATCTACGACGGCCCCGAAGATCTCGCGTTCACTCCCATCGCCGAGCGCAAGTGAGCTTCTCGTGCGCGCCGCGGTGACGATAGTATCAAAAGGGAGTACTTGGCCTTAGCCACGCACTAGTGGAATGAAGGTCGCCGCCGTTGCATCCTCAGAAGGAAGATTATGTCCACACACATCTCCAACGTCAGGCCTGAATTCGATCAGGTCATGATCGATATTGTCGATTACGTCTTGAACTATGAGATCAAGAGCACGCTGGCCTATGAGACCGCGCGCTATTGCCTGCTGGATACGCTCGGTTGCGGCCTGCAGGCACTCGACTTCCCAGCTTGCACCAAGTTGCTGGGGCCGCTGGTGCCTGGTTTGACGATGCAGAACGGAGCGCGCGTGCCCGGCACACACTACGAACTCGATCCGGTGCAAGCCGCATTCAACATTGGCGCCATCATCCGCTGGCTCGACTTCAACGACACCTGGCTGGCTGCGGAATGGGGGCACCCATCCGACAATCTCGGCGGCATCCTCGCTGTTGCCGATTGGCTCTCGCGTACCGCGCTGGCTGAAGGCCGGCCTGCCTTGACCATGCGCGATGTCCTTACTGCGATGATTAAGGCCCATGAGATTCAGGGCTGTCTGGCGTTGGAGAATTCATTCAACAAAGTGGGTCTCGACCACGTGGTCCTGGTGAAGGTAGCCTCGACGGCGGTCGTGGGCGGAATGCTTGGCCTCTCGCGCGAGCAGATGTTGAACGCCGTATCGCTGGCGTGGGTGGATGGACAGTCGCTGCGCACGTATCGCCATGCTCCGAACACGGGTTCGCGCAAGAGTTGGGCGGCAGGCGATGCCACGTCGCGAGCGGTGAGGCTCGCGTTGATTGCGAAGACTGGCGAAATGGGCTATCCCTCCGCACTGACGGCAAAGACCTGGGGGTTCTACGACGTCTCCTTCGGCGGCAAGGCGTTTCGCTTTCAGCGGCCTTACGGCAGCTACGTCATGGAAAACGTATTATTCAAAATCTCCTTCCCGGCGGAGTTCCATTCGCAGACAGCGGTGGAAGCGGCGATCCGCCTGCACGCGCAGTTGAAATCGTCCGGCAAATCCGTCGCCGACATCGCACGCGTTACCATCCGCACGCACGAAGCCTGCATTCGCATCATCGACAAGCAGGGTCCACTGAACAATCCCGCGGATCGTGACCATTGCATTCAGTACATGGTCGCGATCCCTCTTCTGTTCGGGCGTCTTACCGCGGAGGACTACGAAGACGCCGTCGCCGTTGATCCCCGCATCGACCCATTGCGAGCCAGCATCGTCTGCGAAGAATACCCGCAATTAACCGCCGACTATCATGATCCGCAGAAGCGCTCCATCGCGAATGCACTTACGGTGGAGTTGAAAGATGGAACTGTGTTGCCGGAAGTCGTGGTGGAGTTTCCCCTTGGCCATCGTCTCCGTCGCGACGAAGGCATTCCTCTATTGCTGGCCAAGTTCAAGCAGAATCTCGCCCGCAGAATCTCGCCGGAGATGCAGGAAAAGATTCTCGCGGTGTCCTCCGATCAAGCGAAACTCGAAGCCACGCCGGTAAACCGGTACGTCGACCTCTACACTGTCTAGGCCGGGGTTAAGTTGCGTGAAGATTCTGACACCTGGGCGCGCCGCATCTCCCGTTCGCGCAGCCAGATAAATATCACGGGCGTCACGATCAACACGTGCAGCAGAGAGCTGACCATGCCCCCCAGCACAGGAGCCGCGAGCGGTCTCATGAACTCTGCGCCGGTTCGGGTTGACCACAACAGCGGCAACAATCCTGCAACCACCGTGGCCACCGTCATGACCTTGGGCCGCAGCCGCAACAGTGCCCCTTCCATCACCGCCGCGTACAGCCCGGCCATCGTCAGAACTCCATCCGCGGCAGTGCGACGCGCAACGGCCTCTTCCAGATAGATAACCATGACCACCCCGGTCTGCACCGCGGTTCCAAAGAGAGCAATGAAACCGACCCAGACTGCAACCGAGAAGTTGAGGTGGAGCAGTTTGACCAGAAACACGCCGCCCGTTAGCGCAAAGGGAACCGCCAGCAGGACGTGGGCAGCCTCCTTTGCCGAGCCGTAGGTGCGATAAAGCAGCGCAAAGATGACCAGCAGCACGATGGGAATCACCATTTCCAGCCGCTTGCGTGCGCTGATCTGGTTTTCGTATTGACCACTCCACTCAACGAAATATCCCGGTGGCATCTTCACTTGGTCGGCGACCACGCGCTTTGCCTCCTCGACGAAGCCACCCACATCGCGGCCGCGAACATTCAACAACACAGCTCCACGCAGCAGACCATTCTCGCTGCTGATCATCGACGGCCCCATCGTAGTGTTGATCTTTACGACTTCGCTCAGCGGTACCTGGGCGCCGCCGCTGCCGGTTACCAGGACATCGCCGAGCTGCTGCGGATTCTCGCGGAAGTCGCGGGCATACCGAACCCGAACCGCGAAGCGCTGCCGGCCCTCGATCGTAGTGGTCAGGTTTTTGCCCCCCATCGCAGTCTCGATCGTATCCTCCACGTCGCCCACATTCAGGCCGTAGCGGTCCGCGGCCGGTCGATCCACCGTCATCTCCAGGTAAGGGGCGCCGGTAGTGCGCTCAGCATAGAGATCAGTCGCACCGGGAATCGTGCGCACAACGTCCTTGATCTCCTCCGACTTTTGTTCGATCACGCGCAGGTCTGGCCCGAACACTTTAATCCCGATCTGCGTGCGGATGCCGGTCGAGAGCATGTCGATGCGATTGCGAATCGGCTGCGTCCAGATATTGGTGACGCCGGGAATCTGCAGCTTCTCGTCAAGCCGCGCCAGGATTGCATCCTTCGTCAGCCCCTTCGGCCACTGATCCTTCGGCTTGAAGGTAATGGTCGTTTCGGACATGTTCACCGGCGCGGGATCGGTGGATGTCTCCGCCCGTCCCACCTTCCCGACCACCATCGCCACCTGCGGATCGGCTGCGATGATGCGGTCCTGCTGGCGCAGAATCTCCGTTGCCCGAGTCAGCGAAATTCGTGGGTCCGTGATGGGCATGAACAGCGCCGTCTCCTCATCGAGCGGCGGCATAAACTCCGAGCCGATGGTGGTCGCAGTGTAGATCGCGGCCGAAAAGAGGATCAGCGCAGCCGACAGGGTCACGATGCGATGATGGAGCGCCCAGCGCAGCGTGGGTTTATAGATGCCCTGCAGCACTCGCATAATCGGATTTTCGTCCTCGCGATGCAGCTTGCCGCGAATCAGGAATGTGCACAGCACCGGCACCAGCGTAACCGCCATGACGGTTGAGCAAATCATCGCAAATGTCTTGGTGAAGGCCAGCGGGTGAAACATCTTGCCTTCCATCCCGGTCAGCGCAAAGACCGGGACAAACGCCAGAATGATAATCACCATGGCAAACGAGATGGGCCGCCCCACCAGCCGCGCCGCGTTCAGCGTGATCTCCCCGATGTGCGCGCGGTAGTTTCCATGTTCCTGCTCGTACTGCTCCGCTTGGCGAATCACATTTTCCGTCATCACGATTCCCGCGTCGACAAGAACGCCGATGGCGATCGCGATGCCTCCCAGCGACATGATGTTCGAAGAAATGTCAGCCCCTCGCATAAACAGAAAAGCGCCAAGCACCGCCAGCGGCAGCGGAATCGTAACTACGAGGATGCTGCGGAAATGCCAGAGGAACAGAATGTGCGCCAGCGTCACTAGGATGATCTCTTCGATCAAAGCATGGCGCAGTGTATCGACCGCGTGATCGATGAGAATGCTGCGGTCGTAGAACGGTACGATCTTCACTCCAGCAGGAAGCCCGGGTTGAATCTCGTCAATCTTCTGTTTGACCGCCCCGATGACCTCCCGTGCATTCGCTCCATAACGAATCACGACGACTCCACCCACCGCTTCCTTGCCATCCTTATCGAGCACGCCGCGTCGAAACTCGGGCCCGAGCTGTACGCTGGCGACGTTGCCCACGGTGACAGGAGTGCCGTTGTAGGCGCCCAGCGAAATGTCTTCGATGTCCTTCAGGCCGCGAATCAGGCCAAGCCCACGCACCATGTCCTCGGTGTCTCCAACCTCCATCACCTTGGCGCCAACATTGTTATTGCTGCCCTGCACGGCGGCGACCACATCCTTCAACGGAATGTTGTAAGCACGCAGCTTCGTGGGATCGAGATCAATCTGGTATTGCTTCACGAAGCCACCAACGCTTGCGACTTCGGCGACCCCCGGGACTGAGTTCAGCTGATACTTGATGAACCAATCCTGAAGCGAGTGCAGCGTGCCGCTGTCGTACGGGCCTTCCACCGTGTACCAGAACACCTGGCCCACTCCCGTCGCGTCGGGTCCCATCATCGGCGTCACCCCGGCTGGCAGGAAGCTACCAGCGAGGCTCAGCCGCTCCAACACACGGGTCCGCGCGAAGTAGATGTCCACCGAATCCTCGAAGATCACATTCACCATCGAGAAGCCGAAGGCTGAGGCCGAGCGTACCGAACGCACATGCGGCAGGCCCTGCAGGTTCACGGTCAGCGGATACGTAATCTGGTCCTCGACCTCCTGCGGACTCCGGCCGGCCCAGTCGGTGAACACGATGACCTGGTTTTCGCTCAGGTCGGGGATCGCGTCGATCGGCGTGTGCAGCACCGCCCAGTAGCCCCACACCGCCAGCACGGCATACACGGATAGCACCAGCCAGCGGTTCTTGAGCGAGAATTCAATCATGCGGTTAATCATGGCGACTCCTATCTCGCGCTGGCGTGCGTGCGAAGGGTCGCGATGACTGCGCCCTTTTCGACTGCTTCCGCGGTGGCGTTCCATGTACCCGGCATGCCGGCCTGCCCTTTGCCCACGTACATCTGCTGGCTCGACGACCACGTCAGTTCGAAGGAACTCTTCATCTCGGGCATGCTCATCGAGGGCATCGCCGGCATCGTCAACGTTACCTTCACCTGTGCATCCGCGATCGGTTTTCCATCCGAGCCCATCAGCTTCGCCTGGAAGCTGCCGTCCTCACCCGCCTTCAGCGGATTGGGCTCAATGTGAAGGTCCAGTTTGGCGGCGCTCGCTGCTGCAGTGCCACTGCTGCTCGAAGCCCCGGAACCCGCCGCGGGATTGCCCGCAAATTCCTTCGACCCGCCGTATAACCCCGATACTCCGGAACTCAGGTGGGCCTGCGAGTCGATCAGGAAATTGCCGCTGAGCACAACTTTCTCCCCGCGCGTGAGCCCGCTCAAAACCGGGAACAAATCCTCCGACGGCGCACCGACAGCAACTTCGCGCGCCTCAAAGACGCCATTCGGTTTCGCCACGTAAACGATCTTGCGCGATCCCGTGTCCAGCACCGCGGAGCGCGGCACCACAATCGACTCACCCGGTGCGCGGCTGATGAAGGTCGCGTTGACAAACATCCCGGGCAACAGGTGCATGCCTGGATTGGCAACGTGCACATGCACCGGCACGGTCCGCGTCTGGGGATTCGCCGCCGGCTCGATAAAGTCGACATGTCCACGCAGCGTGCGGCCCGGCACCGCATCGGACTTAATCTCGACCTCCTGTCCGGCGCGAATCTGAGGCAATTGATCTTCGTAAACATCCGCCTTGATCCACACCTGGCTCAGGTCGGCGACCGTGAACAGCGTGTCTCCCGCGTTCACGTACTGCCCCTGCGTCACCTTGCGCTCCACCACGCTGCCCGACGCATAGGCGTAGATCGTAACGTGGGGTACTCCACTCGCCTCCGTCGCCTCCATCTGCTTCCCCGTGATGCCCCAAAGCTCCAACTTGCGCTGGCTCGCGGCGACCAGTGCGTCCGCCTGAGTGCGGGCCGCGGGATCGTCGGACTGGCCTAGTCGACTCCGATTCTCCTGCGAGAGTCGATAGTCCTCTATCGCGGTCGCGACCTCCGGGCTGTATAGATCCGCCACCGCCTGGCCGCGCCGCACGCTCTCGCCGGTGTACTGTACATACAACTTGTCCACGCGGCCACCGATCCGCGCACTCACAGCCGCAAGCTGAGCTTCCGGTTGCTCCACGCGGCCGAAGGAGTCGATGTTGGTCTTCAGAACAGCACTTTGAACCTCGGCCACCTGCACTCCCGCCGCGGTGATCTCAGCCGGAGTCAGTTCGAGCGTCGTGCCCGGCTGTGTACCTGGGTCGGATTCAGGTTGCGCGGCTCCCACGCTGGACCGCGCTGTTCCCGTCGGCGAGGACGGAGTTTTCTCGGCCGCATAGCCGCGGATGCCACTGTTCGTCAGAGTCGCAACCAGGAGCGCGCTGGCCAATACGCCTGCGCCCGCGCCCAATGCTAGTAGCTTTTTTTCCTTGACCGTCATTTGCTTGTCCTCTCAGAAGGGATGGAATCTGTCGTGGCGCCCGGCAACGGCACGCCAATTGCGCGTTCTAGGTGTGCGCTGCCCGTATCCGTTGCCGACATCGCCTTGTAATAAGCGGTGCGAACCTCCAGCAGCAGGTTTTGGCTATCGATCAGAGTCATGAACTCGCCGCGGTTGTTCTGGTACGCCGCGGTTGAAGCTTTGAAGGCTGCCTCAGCCTGCGGCAGCAGCGTGTCGCGGTACAGCTTCACTCGCTTCTGCGCCGAGCGCACCTCGATCTCCGCCTGCCGAATCTCCAGGAAAACCGTCGAAGTCGTCGCGTCCAGTTCCGCCCGCACGACGTCCGTCGCAGCATCCGCCTGCTTTGCCTCGCCATCATGTCGCGCGCGATTCAACTGCGGAAGATTCATCGTCAACTCCGCCATGTACGCGTTGCGATAGGTCGAGCCTGTAGGCATCAGCATGTAGCCGAGCGCAGCGGTGAAGTCCGGTTTCAAGGCGAGCCGCGACAAACGGGCTTCATCTCCGGACTTCGCAATTTGTTTACGCAGCGCCGCCAGTTCCGGACGATGCTCGATCGCCAACCGCTCCAACTCTTCGGTGGAAGGCAATGTCGTCGGGCTAGCATAGCTGCCCGCGATCTCCAGGGGATCCTCCGGACTCCTCCCCAGCAGCGCGTTCAACTGCGCGCTCTCCGTATCGTGTTCTTCCTGCAACTCGATCAGGTGCTCGTTCAATCGGGTCAGTGCCATCTGCGCCCGCAGAACGTCTGCCTGCGGAACCTTGCCGGTCGTATATTCTGCTAGCGCCGCCGACAATGCTTGGTTCAGCACGGCAGCCTGCTGATCGTGCAGCCGCAACTCATCCGCATTGCGCAGCAGCGCGGCACAGATCTCGCGCACGCTCGCAGAGACGTCCTGGCGCAGTCGCTCCAGTTCATCGGACTCCGCCTGCACATCGTCCCCCGCAACCTTGCCCCGCAGGTCCCTCTTCTCTTTACTGAGGAAGGTCTGCTGCAGGGAGACCATCACCTGCGCCTGATTCAGATCCCATGGTTTGCGCAGAGGCGTTTGCCAGTCGCGCACCATCAGCATGGGATCGTCGAGGCTGCGCGCAGTTGTGGTCTTAAGCTGTGCCAGCGACAGGCGCCGGACCTCCGCCTTGATCTCGAGATTCGCAAGCAGCGCCTCGGAGATCGCCTGCTCGACCGAAAGCGATGCGGCCGGCGCGGGGACTGCGGAGTCGGGCAGAGAAGCGGAATTCGGTGCAGCCTGGCCCCAGCATCCAGCCGACGATGCGATTAACAGCGCCAGCACAAGTGGCGCAAATTCATTACGATGTTTCACTCTTCAACTCCAGGTTCGACACAACAGGAGGCAAGGTTCCGGGGCGCAGCACTGCGCACACCGGAAGACCACGGCGAAGAAGAGAGTTCTAGATTCTTAAGCTGAAGGCGCCGGGGGGCGGCGACTGAAACCGAACGACCGCCGTCGCTGCCGCATCACGCGAGTCCGGCCGATCGATAGCAAGCGTCAAACTCTGCACAACGTCAACGGGCGCCAGTCCGAGAAACGCCGGAGGGACCGTCGCCGGAGGAACTTGTGGCCCGGCAGTGCAGCAACTCGCCTGCGATGACTCGCAAGGCATGCTCATGCGCTGGCAGCAGCTATGCGTTGCCGTAGGTGATGCCGGAAGCAGACTCATCCCGGACAGCAGCACGACCCCGATCAGGGTAATGGCAACCGCCGTCCGTTGGTTGATTCCACGCAGCATGGTGTCAGCCTACCACGTGTGAACAATCGTGCCGTGACCTGCGTCACATCAACTCAGAGGGGCTCGTAGGCCGTTTGCAACCATGCTCTGTAGGCAGCATCCGGAAGCGGCTCAGGCGATGCAAATGCCGGAGAAAAATACTCCTTTAGTTCGATCAGTTAAAGGAAACCGAGGAGCACTCGACTGATCGGGTGACGTAGCGGTACTGGGTTCCACTTCGTCACGCGCGCCCTATGAGACGATTCAACGAGCCACGCGGAAATTGAAGAATATTGCACTCGCCCTAGGTTGTCTCTCCGAGCCTATAGTTCTCCGCATCTCGCAGCCCAGGCAGCGGCCAGTTTGACGAGCGAGCGGCAAGGGGAATATAGTTGCGTTCGCAAACCAAGTATTTGAAACCCGATTTCAGCGCGGTATGATGTCTTAGGTCCCACAATCGACCAACCAAGGAGATTCCGCGCCGTTGCGGGCGGGAGATACGAGCAACGTGGATAAGCAGAAATGATCCGAGGGATGCAGAAGGTCGATCTCGCGTACGTTCGCCTCGCTTCCAGTGAGATCGCGAGGGACATCAATCGCGACGTAATCCTTGAGGTGATCCGCGCTAATCAGCCGATCTCACGGGCTGAACTGGCGCGGCTTTCCGGACTCCAGCGCAGCACTGTCTCTCTCATCGTGAACCAGCTGATTGAAGAACGCTGGGTGCGCGACGGCGCCAAGGCAGACCTTCCGCGCGGACGCCACCCGACCATGGTCGGGCTCAATGACGACCTGGTGATGCTGGTCGCAGACATACGGCCAAAGCTGGCCACGGTCGCCGTCGTCGACTTGAACGGTCGCTTCCTTTCTCGCGCGCAGCTCCCCGTCACGTCAGATCCGGAACGGACCATTGCGGGGATCGTTGAAACCATGCTGCGGATGAAGAACAATCACCCACAGCGCTCCTTCCAGGGAGTCGGCATTGCCCTGCCTGGACGTGTCGATTCCGAGACCCAGCGCCTGCGCTTCGCTCCAAACCTGGGTTGGCCAGGCTTCGATATCAAGGGTGCGATCGAGAGTGGCACCGGGATGGCGGTGGAGATGGACAACGCCGCGAATGCCTGCCTGCTCGCCGAAACCTGGTTCGGCGGGATGGATGGCGTGCGCAATGCCGTGCTGGTCACCATCTCCGAAGGCGTCGGCACGGGAATCCTCTCGAACGGCCAGCTCATCTATGGCGATCACGGCATGGCCGGTGAATTCGGGCACATCCCTCTCGACATCAATGGGCCGGTCTGCGGCTGTGGCGCGCGCGGATGCTGGGAGGTATTCGCCTCCTCCAGCGCCGCGCTGCGGTACTACGCAGACAGCAAGCCCAAGGTCATGGCGCGGACGATTGAAGACCTGCTCAGGTTGGCAGGCGAAGAGGATCCGAAGGCCATCGCAGCTCTCACCAAACAGGCGGAGTACGTCGGCCGCGGGCTCAGAATCGTCTCCGCAACGCTTGCTCCCGAAGTGATTCTTATCGCTGGAGACATCGTTGCCGCCTGGGCCACCTTCGGCCCTGTCATCGAGAAGGCCTTCGCGGAATCGATCCTTTCCGGCTTGCAACCAAGGCTCATGCCAACCCACGAGGCGGAGGTGGCCCGCCTGCGCGGCGCTGCAATCCTCGTCCTGCAGAGGCGGTCCAGCGCCGGTGAGGCCAACGATGGAAAACGGGCGCCGAAGCAAGCTGTCCCCGCCAGGCACAAGGAAAGTGGGAAGGGTGCCGGGCGCCGGGCCCTTGCCGTCAAATAGTGGAGTAGCGGGCGAATCGAAGTCGTCGAGCAGCCCCGGAACGGCTACCAGTCTGTCAGTGTGCCGTCGAGTTTGCGCGCGACCGGCAGGTAAGCGCGTTGGTAGGGATGCTTCGCCGCAAGTGCTTCGTCGATATCCACTCCAAGGCCCGGCGCATCCCCCGGATACATGTAGCCGTCCGCAAATCGATAGTGATGCGGAAAGACCTCGTCCGTCAGCGCGCTGTGGTGCATGTGTTCCTGAATGCCGAAGTTGTGAATGGCGATCCCTAGGTGAAGCGCGGCGGCCATCGTCACCGGCGACAGATCGGTCGCTCCATGGAAGCCGGTGCGCACGTGATACAGCGCGGCAAAGTCGGCCGTCTTCTTGGCGTGCGTAATCCCTCCGCCATGCACAATGGTCATGCGAATGTAATCGATCCACTGCTTGCGGATCAGATCGTGAGCATCCCATACGGAGTTGAAAACCTCGCCAGTCGCGATCGGTGTCGTCGTGTGGCGTCGAATCAACTCGAAGCCCTCCTGCAATTCCGCCGGACAGGGATCTTCCAGCCAGAACAGATGATAAGGCTCCAGCGATTTCCCCAGGCGCGCCGCCTCAATCGGCGTCAGCCGATGATGCGCGTCATGCAGCAGATGCACATCCGGCCCCAGCTCCGCCCGCAGCGTCTCAAAGAGGCTCGGCACAAAATTCAGATACTTCTCCGTCGACCATAGGCTTTCCGACGGCAACCCCCGCTCCGCAGGTTCGTAGGGCTTGCCGCCCTTGGGAACGCCGTAGCTCGAAGCCACACCCGGCACTCCGCTCTGCGCGCGCACGGCCAGATAACCCTCCTGCATGTGTTGCCGAACCGAGTCGAGCGTCTCCGCGATGTCCGCGCCATTCGCATGCGTGTAGACAAGCACGCCATCGCGACTCCTGCCGCCCAGCAGGTTGTAGACCGGCGTATTCAGCGCCTTGCCCTTGATATCCCACAGAGCGACATCAACGGCGGCGATCGCAGTCATGGTGACAGGCCCACGCCGCCAGTACGCGCCGCGATAGAGGTACTGCCAGATGTCTTCGGTCTGGAACGGATCGCGCCCGATCAGGCAGGGAAGGACGTGTTCCGAGAGATAGCTTGCGACGGCCAATTCTCGGCCATTCAAAGTAGCGTCGCCAAGTCCATAAATCCCCTGATCCGTCTCGATCCTCAGGGTTACGAAGTTCCGATCCGGAGAACAGACGATCAGCCGTGCAGCGGTAATCTTCATGGCAGTCGTGCAGCACCTTTCATTGATTGACGCCGCTGGCCAGATAGCCACCGTCGACGGCGAGAATCTGCCCCGTAACAAAGCCACTCTCCGCTGCCGCAAAGTATACCGCCGCACCGGAAACCTCATCGACCGTGCCGAACCGCGCCATGGGGGTGCGCATAATCAATTCGTGGCCGCGGTTCGAGTCGAGCAGTTTGCGGTTGAGCTTGGTGGGGATGATGCCCGGAGCAATCGCGTTCACCGTGACGCCAAACTCAGCCCACTCCACCGCCAGCGACTTCGTCAGTGCGCCTACAGCGGCCTTGCTCGCGCCGTACGCCGCCACTTCCTGGAACGCCACGAACGTCGACAGCGAAGCTACGTTCACGATGCGTCCGTACCCGGCGTCAATCATGGTTTTTCCAAAGATTTGGCACGCCCGCAGCGTCCCATTCAGATTCACATTCATGATCTTCTGCCACAGCTCAATCGGGCAATCGACGGTAGGGATCCGCTTGGTAATGCCCGCAGAGTTGACCAATATGTCGATCCGCCCAAATTCGGCCAGCGTCTCATCGTGTAACTGTTGCAGGCTGTCGCGATCGCAAACATCGGAGACGATCCGCAACGTCCTGCGGCCCATGCGCTCAATCTGATCTGCCGTGGAATCGATGCTCTCGCTCGACCGCGAGGTGGCAACCACGTCGGCGCCCGCGCAGGCCAGGGCCATCGCGATCGCCCGGCCGATTCCGGCCGTGCCGCCTACCACCACCGCACATCGTCCACTCAGATCAAACATCCGCTCCACGCTGTCCAGTCGATCGAATTCTGATAAATAGATTTTTACTACAATTAAGTCCAACTGTCATCGTATTTATCAACTTGCCACGTACACAGGCGCCCTCAGGGATTGCGGAATTCACTAATATCAGCCCATTTTTGCAAGATAATTCTCGAAGGCAATCATGCACACAGCCCGCAAATAGTAGAAATATTGAGGCCGGATAACCCCATTCCTCCGATTCGACAACAAAATAGGTTCGACGTCGCTTCTCCGCGGATGCCCTCGTCGAGCCGGCTACGCAACCACGTTCTGCAGCAGCCCAATGCCGTCGATCGCAATGCGGATCACATCGCCGCTGGCCAACGTGAAGTCATCTCCCGGCACAACGCCGGTCCCGGTCATCAGATAGGCGCCATCGGGAAAGCTGTTGTCGCGAAAGAGATATTCGCCCAGCTGCTTCGGCTCGCGCTTCAGTTCCGCAAGCGTAGTGCTCCCGGTGAAGGCAATCTCGCCTGAGCGTGTAATCTCCAGCCGGATGGTGGTCGCTTTGCCGAGCGGATCAGTCGACAGCAGCACGCACGGCCCCAGAGCGCAACTGCCGTCGTACACCTTCGCCTGCGGCAAATAGAGCGGGTTCTCGCCTTCAATATCCCGCGAGCTCATGTCGTTGCCAATCGTGTAGCCGATAATTTCCCCGGCAGGATTGAGCAACAGCGTCAGTTCCGGTTCCGGCACGGACCAGCGAGCATCGGATCGGATGCGCACCGCACCTCCCGGGCCGACGACTCTCCGCCCCGAGGCCTTGAAGAAAAGCTCCGGCCGCTCGGCGGCGTAGACGCGATCGTAAAAATCGCCTCCTCCCGCGTCCTTGCTTTCTTCCATCCGGGCGTTGCGGCTGCGGAAATAAGTCACGCCCGCAGCCCAGACCTCCTGGCTCACAATCGGAGCAAGCAGAGCGCTAGGACTGGGTGCGGCGACAGCAGGCCCGGCCATCAAAGCCTGGACCCGATGCCGCAGGTTAGCACTGCAGATCAGTTCATCCCAGCCTGACGCCGGCACAGGATAGTAACGGTCGCCTTCTTCAACAAGAATGCCTTCGGTGGTGCGATAGAGCTTCATCGAGTCATGTCCTTGGATGGATTGAGTTGCGCAATGATTGCGTCCGCGTCGTAAACGCAGCCTCCCCAGACGCCTCCGCTGGCCTGGACCAAAGCTGCCCACAGTCGCGTGTCATCGGGCAGATCGGGATGGGGAGCGAGATCTTCCCTGGCCACTCTTGCAGCGAGACGCCGGGCGCCTTCTTCCGCGGAAAACCGTTCCTCCGCTTCGCCTACAAAATCAACCGTCCCGTGCAGGGCGTTCCGGTCAATCACGATCTCGATCGTGTCCCCATCCTGCACGCGTCCGATTGCGCCTCCCGCCAGAGCTTCAGGCGAAATGTGTCCAATGCAGGCCCCCGTAGAGACGCCGCTGAAGCGCGCATCCGTAAGCACGGCAATGTGTTTGCAAAACGGCAGGCTCTTCAGTGCCGAGGTGATCTGATAAATCTCCTGCATCCCCGCGCCGGCTGGCCCACCGCAGATCAGCACCATAACATCTCCCTTGGACACGCGGCCATGCTTGATCGCATCGATGGCTGCGGCTTCCGTAACGAAGACGCGAGCCGGCCCCGTGTGACGATAGACATTGTCGTCGCCAATGATCGAAGGATCGATGGCAGTGCTCTTGATGACGCTTCCCTCAGGCGCGAGATTCCCAACCGGAAAACAGACAGTTGCCGTAAGACCTCGCGCCCGCGCCCGTTCCGGCGACAGAATCACATCCTCCGCATCGATTCCATCCAACTCACGTAGCCGATTCTTCAATCGCCTGCGCCGCTCGCTCTGCTCCCACCAGTTGAGGTTTTCCTCCAGTGTCTCTCCCGTCACGGTCCGCACGTTGCAGTCGAGCAGCCCCGCGCGGCGAAGATGCAGCATCACCTCTGGCACTCCGCCGGCAAGGAAAACCTGCACGGTTGCGAAATTGTTCGGCCCATTTGGCAGCGCATCCACGATCCTCGGTATCTCGCGGTTGACCGCGGACCAATCCGCCGCCGAGGGCCGTCGAAGTCCCGCGGCGTGTGCGACAGCGGGCACATGCAGCAGCAGGTTCGTCGAACCACCAAAGGCCGCATGCAGCACCATCGCATTGCGAATCGCGGCGTCGGTCAGCACGTCCTTCGTTCCCATGCCAAGCTGCGCCATGCGCAGGATCGCCCGAGCCGAACGCGCTGCCGCATCGAGCCAGATCGGCTGGCCGGACGGCGCCAGCGCAGCGTGAGGCAGCGAAAGCCCCAGCGCCTCAGCCACCACCTGCGAGGTCGCCGCCGTCCCCAGAAACTGGCAGCCGCCGCCCGGAGTCGCACACGCCCGGCACCCGACCTCGGCAGCATATTCCAGCGTGATCTGGCTCTGCGCAAAACGCGCCCCGATCGACTGCACCTTGCCCGCATCTTCGCCGCTCTCCGGCAGCAGCGTCACTCCACCGGGGATGAGGATGCTCGGCAATCGCCCCGAGGAAGCGAGCGCCATCATCATTGCGGGAAGCCCCTTATCGCAGGTCGCCACGCCAATCACGCCCTTGCGGGTCGGCAGGGACCGCATCAACCTGCGCAACACGATGGCCGCGTCATTGCGATAGGGCAGGGAATCCAGCATCCCAGCCGTCCCCTGGGTCCGCCCGTCGCACGGATCGGTGCACGCCCCGGCAAACGGGATCGCATGCCGGCCGCGCAACTCGCGCGCAGCTTCCGCAACCAGCAACCCCACCTCCCAATGCCCGGTGTGAAACCCAAGCGCGATCGGCGTCCCATCCTGAGCCCGCATTCCGCCGTGGGTGCTCAGAATCAGAAATTCAGGATCGAGCAAACGCGCCGGATCCCATCCCATCCCCGCATCCTGGCTCAGTCCGAACAGATTGCCGGAAGGCTGAGTCAGTAACATCTCCGGCGTGATGGGCAGCGCACCCTCCGGACCAGGTGCGTGCGTCCGCGTTTCATCGAAGAGTTGGGTCCCGCTGTCCAGGACCTCCTTTGTCGTGATCGGATTCGATGGGTTGAGAGTCATGACTGCTGGCCGGCCTCACTAGCGAGTGTAGCTTCTTGTCCTCGTGGTTCAGCCAGAAACAGAAAGAGCACCGCCGCAAGCGCCAGCGAGAGCGACATCAGTAGGTAGCCGGCCCGCGGATTCCCCGTGGCCGCCCGCAGCCATCCCACAAAGTAGCTGCCAACAAAGCCTCCCAGGGCCCCGCAGCTATTGATGAGGGCAAGCACCTCGGCAGTCACATTCTTTGGAACACGCTCCGGAACGATCGCAAAGAATGGACCGTACGGCGCATACATGCACCCTCCGCCAACAATCAGACAGACGAACGCGACTGCAAAACTCACTTGCGCAAACAGGAAGGAGCCAAAGAGAGCCAGGGCCCCGGCAAGAAGCAGGGGCCAGACCAGCGATTGCCGCTTCAGCGTTCTATCTGAGACGTACGAAACCAGCAGCATCAGCAAGACCGCGAAGAGGTACGGACAAGCGGAGAACAGCCCGGTACTGCCCATCGACAGCGCACCCCGCTGGCGCAGAATCGTCGGCAGCCACAACACGAAGCCATACACCCCGACGCTCCAGAAGAAGTATTGCGTAGACAGCAAGAGCACATCGCCGCGAAGCAGGGCCTTGCGTACCGCGCCGACCGGTCGCACGGACAACTGCTCCTGCGCCAGTCGCTGCTCCAGCACCCCAGCCGCCTCGGGCGTCATCCACTTCGCTTCGGAGGGTTTGTCCCGCACGAAGAGAATCCACACAAACGCCCACACGATCGATGGAATGCCTTCGAGGATGAAGGTCTTCTGCCAGCCGAAGTCCTGGATCAGGAAGCCCGTGATCGCAGACATCCAGATCACCGTCACCGGATTGCCCAGAATCAGTACCGTGTTCGCCCGCGAACGTTCCGTCCGCGTGAACCACCGCGTCAGCAACAGCAGCATCGCCGGGAAGATGCAGCTCTCGGCAACGCCCAGCAGGAAGCGGTCGAGAGCCAGCATCCAGAATTGGCGCAGGACGCCCGTCAGCGCAGCGAGCAGTCCCCACGCAACCAGCGCGCTAAACACCAACTTGCTGGCGCTGCGCTTTCTGGCAAAGACCGCGCCGGGCAACTGGAAGAGGAAGTACCCAAGGAAGAACAAGGCGCTCAACAGCGAGGCATCCTTGTCCGTGATGTGCAGCGTCGTCGCCAATCCCGCCGCAGCGCCAAACCCATAGTTGGCCCGGTCGAGGTAGGCGAGACTGTACGTAACGAAGACCGCCGGAAGCAGATACCACCAGCGGCGCTTCAGGCTCAACTCAGCTCGAGGATCCGTGACCATCGTCCCTTGAGTCGAAGAGTCGCTGGCAGTCAATCCACTGGAAGGGGGCATCATCGTTCTATCGAGTGTAGGCGCAAAATGCTCAGGCCTGCGCCAGCGTATACGGAGCGCGCTGAGGACGAGAGAGCATTGCGTTGGCCGCGTCGTCTCCGTGGAACCGCTCGCCTTGCGGATCCCAATGCATCCGCCGGTTCGTCTTCATGGCAATATGGTGCAGCAGGCAGGTCGAGCAGGCGCGGTGGCCCATCTCGACCGGAGAAATCGGCTGCTGCCGCGATCGAACGCAGTCCAGCCAGTTGCGATGCTGGTCCTTGCTCACCGCCAGATGAATCTCGTCCGGCCCAATCACCGAATCCAGAATCCCCGGATCGCTGGCGTCAAGACCCGTCTGCTTCAGCCGCGGATTAGGCGGCGCGCCCGTCGTTGGATCACTGGCGGTCACGTTTTCCGTTCGCGTTACGAAGATCCATCCCTTAGTCCCATAGAACTTGATGCCGTTGGGAAAATCCCCCGAGATATCCATCGTCACGCCGTTGGCATACACCGCGTGGGTCAGGAATTTTCCATGAACGTCCCACAGCCCGTGCGTCGGAAACTCCGCCGTCCCCCATATCTCGACTGGCCCGGTGTACTCGGTGTTCATGCCCCAATGAGCGCTGTCGACATGGTGAGCGCCCCAGCCCGTGATCATCCCCGCGCCAAACTGCTCGCACCTCAACCAGCCGGGCCGGTCGAATCCGCTCTGCGGATGCACCCGCATCTCGGTGTAATAAACCTCTGGCGTCGAACCCAGCCACGCGTCATAGTTCAGGTTCTTCGGCACCGGCATCTGCGGCGCATCCGGTCCCGAAGGATCGCCGGGAAGCCCGATCTCCACGTGCTTCAGTTCGCCGATCCGCCCGTTGCGCACCAGCTCCGCCGCACGCCGGAACTGCACCGTCGATCGTTGCTGGCTGCCGATCTGCAGGATTCGTCCCGAAGCCTGAACCGTGTTGCTCAAAGTTCTGCCTTCGGCGATCGTCAGCGACGCCGGCTTCTGCAGATACACGTCCTTGCCCGCGCGTACTGCCGCACAAGCCACGATCGCGTGCTGGTGGTCCGGTGTGCTCACCACCACCGCGTCGATCTCCTTGTCTGCCAGCAACTCGTGATAGGAGTGGTATCCGCGAACGCCGTCGTAAGGCTTGCCGGTCTTCTTCGCATAAACCCCGTTGATCAACGTCTTGCCGGCTTCCACACGATTCGCGTCCAGGTCGCAGACCGCCATGATGCGGACGTCATCGTAAGGCCAGATGCCGGGCAGATCATGCACCCGCGAAATCCGGCCGACTCCGATTGCGCCGACGTTGATGCGGTTGCTCGGGGCCATCTGCCCAAAGACCGACGCGGGCAGAATCGTAGGAAAACCTGCCGCTGCAGCCGCTCCCAGCGATGCCTTCAGAAAGCTGCGACGCGAAACGTTCCTGCTCTTCATTTCTCTACCCCAGATTGTTTCAATGTCGCCGGATTGTTCGGCAACCAAAGTTTATCGTCTCGAATCTACGGGAACACGGGTTAAATTGGCAAATGACCGCTGGTTGTTCCTCGAGCGGACACCGGATTTGCCCAATCCAAACTCCCGACTCTGGACTGCCCACCAGGCGAATGCCAGACGGGTTGGAGTATCCCCCTTTGTTCCTTCGGGCCACCAACTAACTTGAACTCCCGCGCCGGGTGTCGACCACGTTGGATCGAGGTAGGAATCTCCAAAATAGGCCGGGAAACCAAAGAATCGTGAGCCGGTATGCATCGAGTGTTCCGCCGCCAGTCTTGTCTCGAGCTCGTTTGGAAACGAGCCGTCCTGCTCTTTGCCGCTGGGAATCGAGCGTTTTCATAAAAATAAAATTTGTTGAACGAACTTAAGCAAAAAAGGAAGCCGGAACATAACAGTTTGACGGCCTGATATCGGCGGAATCAACAGCCAGATCCGCGCTAAGTCCCTGCTTTTGCATAGAGAATGCAGATCGACCCCAGGGCAATGTCTTTTCCTCAGCTATTTCCTATCTGAAATAGCTTGACACCAGTCATACCCCACATATAAAGTTCGTGTCGCATAAAAAATACAGGAATGCACGTGAAGAGCTAGAAGCCAGACTCGAACGGGCGTAGTTTTTTGGAGGCAGGCGATGAAGATGGATATGGCGAGCAAGCGAACCAACGAATGGACTCGGTTGTTTGCACTGGTGCTGGTGCTCGGCGCAATGGCTATTCTGGCCCCGATAGCACATGGCCAGATTCTCTACGGTTCGATTACGGGAGCGGTCACGGATGCAACCGGCGCCTTCGTTCCGAACACGACCGTCATCGTGACCAACCAGGGGACCGGCGACGCGCGCACGACGAAGACTAGTTCGGCCGGGGAATACCTGGCGCAGGACTTGCAGCCGGGGCTCTATACCGTTGCGATTCCGTCGGCGGGAGGCTTTGGCGGATTTACCGAGAAGGACATTACCGTCAGCGTCAACCATGAAGTGCGGGTGGACGTGGTCCTGAAGACCAGCACGGTTGCGGTGGAGACGACCGTGACCGATACCTTGCCGACGCTGCAGACCGAGTCGGCGGAGGTAACCCACGAAATCACGCAGACGCAGATCGCCGAGCTGCCGGTCACATCCTCTCAGGGTCGCAACTATCAGTCCCTGTATACGCTGATTCCGGGCGCGGCCAATGTCATCGAGCAGAACTCAACCGCGTCGAACCCTTCGCGGGCGATGTCGCTCAACGTCAATGGCGTGGAGGACATGAGCAACACGACGCGCATCGACGGCGCGGTGAACTATTACGGCTGGCTGCCCTACATCGTCGCCTACGTTCCCCCCGCGGACTCCATCCAGAGCGTCAACATTACTACTAGCTCTTTCAATGCCGAGCAGGGAGTCGCCGGCGGCGCTTCGATCAATGTGACGGTCAAGACCGGCACCAGCCAACTCCACGGCAGCGGCTGGGAGTACTACCAGGACGCCAAACTCAACGCTCGTGCTTATACGGCGACCCAGGCGTCCCTGGTTAGCGCTACCAATCCAACCGGCTCGGTTCCAAAAAACGTCTTCGACGAGTTCGGCTTCTCCATCGGAGGTCCCGTCTACATCCCGAAGATCCTGACCGGCAAAAAGAAGCTCTTCTTCTTTCAGGACTTCGAGCGCACCACGCGACGCCAGTTGATCACCGGAAACGTGACCGTTCCGGACGTGAAAATGCTCGGAGGCGACCTGTCGGAGGTCACTGGCCTTCCCGGGGCTGCCGGCGCCCTCCTGTATGATCCTCAGCCAGGTGGCGTTCCTCAAACCGGCGCCGGTACCGCAAACGGCTACCTTCTCCCGGGATCCCGCACCCTGACCTTCCTGTCTGAGTATGGCTGCAACTGCATTCCTGCCAGTCGTCAATCGTATGCGGCCAAGACGATGCTGGCGCTCCTTCAGCCCATCTCCACAGCCGTAGGCACTCCGAGTACTACGCAGTTGCAAGCCCAGCTTGCGAACGACTACAACGGCAGCGGCACCCTCGCTTATAACCGGAACACATCCGACTCGAAGGTGACTTACAACCCGACGGACCGAACCAGCGTCTTTGGCCGCTACAGCGTAGAGCCATTCACTGTTACCGATCCACAACAGTTGTTACAAGCCGGCGGGGGCACCTTCGACGGTGGCCAGCCCGGAGCAGCCCATGGCCGCATCCAAAACGTCGGGCTCGGCTTCAGTCATGTCATCACGCCCAACCTGCTGATCGACGCCGATGGCGGCTACACCCGCCAGGTCTCAGGCGCACAGTCGTCGATCGATCAACAGGTCGGCAACTTCGGCCTCAACACCCTGAAGATCCCCGGTACAAATGGACCCACTCCGGACTATGAGGGCCAGCCAGCGTTGGCGTTTACGGGCTTTAACAGCTTGGGAAATGCTAACGGCGCCAACCCATTCCTGTTCCGCGACAACCAGTTCACCGGCGACGTAAACCTGAGCTGGACCAAGGGCAAGCATGCCACCAAGTACGGCTTCACCTACTACCACTTCGACCTCAATCACTTCCAGCCCACCAGCGGCAGCGGAATCCAGGCTCCGCGCGGCGGATTCCAGTTCCAGGGCGGCATGACGACTGGAGCGCTGGACCTCGATGCCAAGGGGAACCCGAACAACGTCAATGCCTATACCTCACTGGCCGACTTCCTTTTGGGTCTGCCGAATAATGGCACTGGCACGGCGATCGCCAAGCCAAGCCAGATCTCAGATCCCAACTCCCTGCGCTGGACCGAGTTGGCTGGATACGCACAGGACCAGTGGACGATGACGTCGAAGTTGACGTTGAACTACGGGGTCCGTTACGAGTACTATCCTGCGCCGTATCGAGATCATCCCGGTATCGCTCGTCTGGATCCCACGCTGCCGCAAACTGCCAATGTTGAGATTGGCGGCATCAATGGCAACCCAAACGGTGCGGGCTATCAGTCCGGTAAGGGGTTCTTCGCTCCGCGTCTTGGAATCGCCTATCGCGTGAACGAAAAATTGGTCGTACGCACTGGGGCGGGTCTGACAGCGGATCCGGACAGCATGCGCTTCCTGCGCGACTCCTTCCCGGAAGACCTCGCTCCGTCGTATTCCGGAACCGCAACCGACACCATCGCGATCGATCCCGTTTCCGGCAACGCCCTTCCCCTGACGGTCGGTATTCCCCTCCAGACGACGCCAACCTTTCCCACCGGCTTTGCCTCGCTGCCGGTCAGCGGAGGCACCACCTCCGCTCCGGCAAACTACCGCCGCGGCTACATCGAAAGCTGGAATCTTTTCGTCCAGCAGGACCTGGGCCATTCGTTCGTCGCGAACATCGGTTACGTTGGAACCCATGCGGTCCGGGAACTCTTCGCCTATAGCCTCAACGCCGGGCCGTTGTCTGACGGCAATACCCTGTGCATGGCCAACGGCCAATACAATCCGTCCTCGATTTACTACACCCACGCACTCGGCTCCAATCCCTGCAGCTCTGCCGCGAACGAGATCATCAACCTGCAACACTGCGCTACGGCATCCAGCCCCACTTGCTACAACACCGGTGGCATCACAATGGCCACGCCCAGCCAAAGCGCGATGTATAACGGTCTGCAATCGCAGTTGACACGCAATGCGGGCCGCCTGGCACAGTTCGGCGTGATCTACACGTGGTCGCACGCGATCGACTTCGAAGACAACGGTGCAGGCTCCGGCTCTGAGGGCACGAAGTTCTCTTACCCGGCCTACTTCAGGTTGAACCGCGCCAACGCCGGATACGATCGCACCAACAACCTGCAATTCTGGAGCATTTACCATCTGCCGTTCGGCGCCAACCAGATGTTCCTGAATCACGGCATCGGAAGTGCAATCTTCGGCGGATTTCAGTTGAACGGGCAAGTCAGTCACGTCAGCGGCGCGCCCTTCTCGGTAGGCCTGTCGAGCGCGAATATCTCCAACAACGGCAACACGGAGTATGCCGACCTGGTCGCGCCCTACCACCAAATCGGCGGCCACAACCGCACGGTTGGGAACTCCACGATAAGCGGCGGCCAGCCGTGGTTCGATCCCGCTTCCTTCGCCGCTCCGGTCGAACCCACAAACTCGGCCACTGCATCGCCATCGCAGATCGTGGCTCAACACTTCGGCAACACCCACCGCAATGAGTTCCGCGGACCGGGCGTCACTTATGTTAATGCGAGCGTCTTCCGCGGGTTCCACCTCTATCGCGAGAGCGAGTTCCAGGTTCGCGTTGAAGCATTCAACCTGCTCAATCACCCGGAACTCACCAGCAATCCCAATGTAACTGTAGGCGGCGGAACATTTGGGTACATCACCAGCTTCGGCGCCGCGCGCAGTCTGCAGTTCAGCGGCCGCTTCAACTTCTAACCCATTGAACCCGTCTGCGTCTCGGGGCAGCCCCACCAGGGCTGCCCTGTTCTTCATCAGGCTTAAGCTGCGACAATGCTATCGCCACACGAATCAACTTTCGGAGACATCTCATGCGTTCCTCGTTCCTCACGCTGGCAGGTTCCCTCGTAGTCCTCTTCCTGGGAAGCACCGTGGGAGTGGCCGCCGCTCAATCGTCGAAGCCTCTCCCCTATCTCGATCCCGCACTGCCGACAGAGGAACGCGCCGCCGACCTGGTTTCGCGCATGACCCTGGACGAGAAAGTCTCCCAGATGCTCAATAGTTCTGCGGCGGTCCCGCGCCTCAACGTTCCCGCCTACGACTGGTGGAACGAGGGGCTGCACGGCGTGGCGCGCTCCGGCTACGCCACCATGTTCCCCCAGGCAATCGGCATGGCCGCCACCTGGGACGCGCCGCTGTTCAAGGACCTCGCGACCGTAATCTCCACCGAGGCGCGCGCCAAAAACAATGAGGCTCTCCGCCACGACAACCACTCCATCTACTACGGCCTCACCTTCTGGTCGCCGAACATCAATATCTTTCGCGATCCGCGCTGGGGCCGCGGCCAGGAAACCTACGGTGAAGATCCCTTCCTCACTGGCCAGTTGGGCGTGAACTTCGTCGAAGGTATGCAGGGCGACGATCCGAAGTACTACCGCGTCATCGCCACGCCGAAGCACTTCGCCGTGCACTCCGGCCCGGAGAGCGATCGCCACCGCTTCGACGTCGATCCCTCCCCCCACGACCTGTGGGACACCTACCTCCCCGCCTTCCGCGCCACCATCGTGGACGCCAAGGCCGACTCCATCATGTGCGCCTACAACGCGATCGAAGGCCAGCCCGCCTGCGGCTCCGACCTGCTGATGAAGACCGTCCTACGCGGCTATTGGAACTTCCAGGGCTACGTCACCTCCGACTGCGGAGCCATCGATGACTTCTGGGAAAAGAATGCCCATCACACTTCGCCCGACAGTCCCCACGCCTCCGCTGACGGCCTGCTCCACGGAACCGATACCAATTGCGGCCAGACTTACAAGACCCTCCCGGCCGCGGTGAAGGCCGGCCTGATCAGCGAAGCCGACATCGACGTGTCCCTGCGCCGCCTGTTCGAGGCGCGCATCCGGCTCGGCCTCTTCGATCCGCCCAGCATGGTGCGCTACACCTCGATCCCCTTTAGCGATGTCGACTCGCCGGAGCATCAGGCGCTCGCCGCTACCGTCGCGGACAAATCGATGGTGCTGCTCAAGAATGACGGCGTCCTTCCCCTGAAGCCGGCGAAGTACAAAACCATCGCTGTGATCGGCCCCAACGCCGCCTCGCTCGCCGCGCTCGAAGGCAACTATAACGGTGTGCCACGCGACTTGCAGATGCCCGTGGACGCCGTACACGCCGCCTTCCCGGACGCCCACATCGTCTATGAACAGGGATCGCCTTACGTCGAGGGCGTGGGCCTGCCCGTCCCGCGTACGCTGTTCCGTCCCGCTGCAGATTCAAAGGAAGAAGGACTGAAGGCAGAATACTTCGCCGGCGACAGCCTCAGCGGCAAGCCCGCCATTACCCGCGTCGACCCGCAGATCGACTTCGACTGGACTTCGGTCAGTCCGCTGCCCGCCGGTTCGACCGAAGGCTTCGCCGTGCGCTGGACAGGCGTCCTCGTGCCTCCCGCCCCCGGCAAGTATCAGTTCACCCTGCGCGTCGGACGTTGCCGTCTCTGCGGCGGCCGCGACCATTTCTCCGTCACCGTCGACGGCAAAGAAGTAGCCGCTCTATCGAACGCATCGCCCGCCCCCGGGCAGGGCTTCGCGCACATGAACGGCACCACCGGTGCAGTCGAAGACCAGCATCCCACCGGGCCGCCGCGCTTCACCGTCGACTTCACTGACTCCCGCCCCCTGCCGTTCAGCATCGAGATGTCGCGCTCCTCTTCCATAATGGGCAGCGGCATTACGCTCGAGTGGCAACCGCCTGCCAACGTCCTCCTGCAACACGCCGTCGACGCCGCCAAAAGCGCCGACCTGATCGTCGCCATGGTTGGCCTCTCGCCGCAGCTTGAAGGAGAGGAGATGCCCATCCACGTCGAGGGCTTCTCCGGCGGCGATCGCACCGACATCAAACTCCCGGCTCCCCAGCAGCAGATGCTCGAGCAGGTGGCCGCAGCCGGTAAGCCGCTGGTCGTGGTCCTGCTCAACGGCTCCGCCCTCGCGACCAATTGGGCGCAGGACCATGCCAATGCGGTCCTCGATGCCTGGTACCCCGGACAGGCTGGCGGCAAGGCAATCGCCGACACGCTCTCCGGCAAAAACAATCCCGGCGGCCGGCTGCCCGTCACGTTCTACGCTTCCCTCGACGATCTGCCCGCGTTCACTGATTACTCGATGCAGAACCGCACCTATCGCTACTTCAAGGGCAAGGCCCTCTATAACTTCGGTTACGGCCTCAGTTACACGAAGTTCAGCTACTCGCACCTCAAGCTCTCGACCGACACGCTTCATGCCGGTGACACGCTGACTGCCGAAGCCGACGTGCGCAATGCCGGCTCCGTCGCCGGCGACGAGGTAGCGGAGCTTTACCTCATCCCGCCGCACGACGGCAATGGCGGCCTCTCGCCGAACCTTCAACTGGAGGGCTTCCAGCGCTTCCACCTCGCGCCCGGCCAGATCAAGCACGTCATCTTCAAGCTCGATCCGCGCCAGCTCTCGGAGGTCGATGCCAACGGAACGCGCGCCGTCCAACCCGGCAGCTACAAGCTCTCCCTGGGAGGATCCCAGCCCGACGACCCCCGCGCGCCAACCCCCGCGCAAACCGCAAGCTTCACCATTCAGGGAACGCAGGAACTCCCGCATTGATCGCGCAGGCATGTCCTGGCGTGTCTGCCTGCTGAGAAGAGGACCATGCAACTTAGGAACACTCTGACAGTTCTGGCTCTCGGAGTAGCGTCGCTCGCGCTGCACGCGGAAGACGGCTCCGCAGCGTGGCTGCGCTATGCCCCCATTCCAGACGCCGCGCGCTACGCAAACATCCCTTCGCGCATCGTCGTCGCAGGCGATTCCCCATCCGAAAAGGCCGCCGCAACCGAACTCGCGCGCGGCCTCTCGTCCATGCTCGGCCGTCCCTTCACGCTCGACCCCACGCAGCCCCTCAAAGAGAGTCGCGATGCCATCGTGGTCGGCACAGCAGACGAACTCCGGCAGCGATCCATCCTCGCGCCGGGCAGTCAACCCATCCAGGGCGAAACCTACCGCATCACCTTCGCCGCACGCAACGGAAGCACCCGCCTGCTGATCGTCGGCGCCACGCCCACGTCCGCACTCTACGCCGCATTCCATCTGCTCGAAGAAATCGGCGCCGAAACCCCAATCCCCGCGGACGATCGCGAAACCCCAAGCGCCCCCATCCGTTGGGTCGATGAGTGGGACAACCTCAACGGCTCCATCGAGCGTGGCTACGCCGGCCGCTCCATCTTCTTCGATAACGGCCACGTGCGTCAGGATCTCACCCGCGCCGGCGATTACGCTCGCCTCCTCGCCTCCATCGGCATCAACGGATGCAACATCAACAACGTGAATGCGGACCTCGACCTCCTCACCACCGAGCACCTGCGCGAGTTTGCGCGCATCGCTGACGCCTTCCGTCCCTGGGGAGTCAAGCTGGCCCTCTCCGTCGACATCTCCAGCCCGCAAACGGTCGGCGGCCTCACTACCTTCGACCCCGCCGACCCCACCGTCATCGCATGGTGGCAGCAAAAGGTCGACGAGATCTACACCCTCATCCCGAACTTCGGCGGCTTCACCGTGAAGGCCGACTCCGAAGGCCGCGTCGGCCCCTCCAAGTACGGCCGCACGCCCGCAGACGCCGCAAACGTTCTGGCCCGCGCCCTGAAACCCCACGGCGGCGTAGTTCTCTACCGTGGGTTCGTCTACAACAATCATCTCGACTGGCGCGACCTGAAAGCCGACCGCGCCCGCGCCGGCGTCGACAACTTCGCATACCTCGACGGCAAGTTCGATCCAAACGTCATCATTCAGATCAAAGAAGGCCCCATCGACTTCCAGGCGCGCGAACCCGTCTCGCCTCTTTTCGCCGCGCTCCGTCACACGCCCGAAGCCATCGAACTGCAGACTACGCAGGAGTACACCGGCCAGCAGCGCCACATGGTCTGGCTCCCCGCCATGTGGAAGTGGGTGCTCGACACCGACGCCCGCGCGCCCGGTCCGGACGGCACCGCCCGCGCAACCCCCGTGAAGCAGATCATCAACGGCACAGCGTTTCATCAACCAACCGGCGGCTACGTCTCCGTCGTCAACGTCGGCCTCGAGCCCAACTGGCTGCACCATCCCATGGCCATGGCCAACCTCTACGGCTTCGGCAAACTGGCATGGAATCCCGACGAACCGCTCCACGACATCATCGACTCCTGGACGCGCCTCACCTGGGGCAACAACGGCAAGGTCGACTCCACCATCGACGCCATGCAACTAGCCTCCTGGCACAACTACGAGAGCTACACCGGCCCCAACGGCATCGGCACGCTCACCAACATCCTTGGCTACCACTTCGGTCCGGGCATCGAATCCGCTGAACGCAATGGCTGGGGCCAGTGGTTCCGCGGCGAGAAAGACGGCATCGGCATGGACCGCACCACCGCCACCGGCACCGGTTACATCGGACAGTATCCGCCGGACCTCGCCGCCAAGTACGAGTCGCTGGCCACCTGCCCCGACGATCTCCTGCTCTTCTTCCACCACGTCCCCTACAACTACAAACTCCACTCCGGCAAGACCCTGATCCAAAGCATCTACGACACGCACTACGCCGGCGCACTGGCCGCTGCCGAAGACGTCCCGCAGTGGGAGTCGTTGAAGGGCCTTATCGACGACGAGCGCTACCAACAGACGCTCGCGCTCCTCAATTTTCAGGCCGGCCACGCACTGGTCTGGCGCGATGCCATCAACAATTGGTTCCAGCGTATCTCCGGCATCGCCGACGGCCAGGGTCGCGTAGGCCACGATGCCAACCGCATCGAAGCCGAGGACATGAAGCCCATCGGCTATGTCCCCGTCGACGTGAATCCCTGGGAGACCGCGTCCGGCGGCAAAGCCGTAGTCTGCCACGGGCCTGCCGCCTGCACGCTGAGCACAACCCTCCGCAATCCAGCCGGGCGCTACGACATCGCCGTGCAGTATTTCGACACCTGGCGCGGAGTCTCGCGCTACGACCTGCGCGTGAACGGCCAGTCCGTCGCAGCCTGGGCCGCGGACGACACCTTGCCACCCGCGCAGTTGGACCCCAACCTCGACGGCCAGGAC
>Ga0207416_1001235_pt1 | contig 35791 bp, 36 predicted proteins | sample PaiPotPPM11metaG_FD_184107 | JGI IMG/M metagenome (GOLD analysis project Ga0207416, IMG submission 184107) | Iron sulfur acid spring bacterial and archeal communities from Banff, Canada, to study Microbial Dark Matter (Phase II) - Paint Pots PPM... ...
ATGCCGAAGGCTCGCCAAGGATTGGGAAAACCTCAATCGAAAGGCGCTGGCTTTCTTGCGCCTCGCCTCAATCCGCCTCATGCTCCGAAAGCTTTGCAATCCCGCTTGATGTTCCCGGACAGACTCTAAGTAGCGGCCGGGTCGGGGCTGCCGTCGAATTCGTCGCTGCAAAACGGGCCGCCCTGGTACCAATCGCCGATTGGATCGGACGCGAGCGCTTTCTGCGCGGCCAACGCTTGGGCGGCAAAATCCTCGGCCCGGCTGGTGGGGCGATAGCCGTAGCGGAAGGCAGGCTCGTTATCCCACCAACTGCGCTCGTTGTTGGAGGCGCCGAAGAACACCTCGTAGTGCAGGTCCGGATGTTCGAGGCCGATGCGGATGAGCTGCACCAGGTCTTCCGGGCTGAGCCAGATTGCCAGCCGGCGAAGATCGACCGGCGCATCGGCGAAGTTGCCGATCCTGATGCAAGTCACGCGCAAGCCGTGCTTGTAGGCATAGAGCGCGCCGATTGCTTCGCCGAACGCCTTGCTCACGCCGTAGCGGGAATCGGGGCGCACCGGCTCATCGGTGCCGATCTTGCGCTGCCGCGGATAGAAACCGACGGCATGGTTCGACGAGGCGAACACCACGCGCTGAACCTTCTTGCGCCGCGCGGCTTCAAACAGATTGTAGCAGCCGACAATATTGGCGCGCAGGATGCGGTCCCACGATTGCTCGACCGACTCGCCGCCAAGGTGAACGATGCCGTCGACACCCTCCACGAGCTTCTCGACCTGGGCGAGATCGGCAAGGTCGGCCTGCACGAAGGTTTGATGGCTTGCCAAGTCGGATGGCGCGCGAATGTCGCTCCAGCGTATGCGCGGATAGACGCCATCGAGCAGTTTGCGAAGCCGCGTGCCGATACCACCCGCCGCGCCCGTCACCAAAACTGTTTGCATGGGTTTCTCTTATGCCAAGACTTACGCCGGCTCGACGGCCGTCGGAGCGTCGCCGACCTCGCCCACCAGCTTCTGATAACGCTTCCGGCTGTTCACCAGATGACGCCGCATCGCAGCGCGGGCCGCCGTGGGCGCGCCGGCCCGGATTGAATCCAGAATTTCCAAGTGCTCTCTCTGAATGCGCTTGAGATAAGCGCGCTGATCTTCAATACGGGGCAGACTTTTGCGGATGCTTTGCCGGGGAATGATGAAGCGGCCAAGATATTCCAGAAACCGCTTGAACTTCGCATTCGCGGTGGCATCGGCAATGCTGCAATGGAAGGAAAAATCCTCATCGACCGCCGACTCGCCGCGCGCGATGGCGCGTTCGATGCCATCGTACGCGGCGGCAATTTTGCCGACCTGCGCCGCCTGCCCGCGTTCCGCCGCCAAGCCCGCCGCCTCGATCTCGACGCCGGTGCGCAATTCCATGATTTCGAGCGCCTCGCGCAACGAGTCCAATTCATCGACTTCGATGCGAAACGGCCGGCGCGCATGCTGCGCGACAAAGGCGCCGACGCCCTGCCGCACCAGGACAAGCCCGTCCGCGCGCAAACAGGCGACCGCCTCGCGCACCACGGTGCGGCTGACCCCGGTCGCCGCCATCATCTCTTTCTCGGTCGGCAGCCGCGAACCAGGCGACAAGCGGCCGCTGGTGATGTCGGCCGTGATCCGCGTCACGAGCTGATGCGTCAGGCCGCGCGACGCCAAAAGCGGTTGAAATGAAGACAGCTGCTGCTCTGCGGCTCGATCGGCCAAGCTTGACACCCATTAGTTATCTGGTCATCGTATGACATGACAAGTAGCACGTGACGGCCGTGGGACGCAATGCTTCTGCCCGTCACGAGTTGCCACTCATGATCCGGACTTTGGGAGGAGACCCACCATGAATCGCCGTACCCTCGTTCGTTTAGGCGCCTATACCGCCGTCGCCGCCCTGTCCGGTGATTTCGCCCGGCGCGCAATGGCGCAGCAGAAGATGGCGCTCAAGGCATCCGACGTTCATCCGGAAGGCTATCCGACGGTCGCGGCGGTGGAGAGTCTCGGCAAGAAGTTGGAGACAGCAACCAACGGCCGGCTCAGCGTGCAGATGTACGCGGCGATGCAGCTCGGCGGCGAGAAGGAGGCGATCGAGCAGGCGCAGCTCGGCGCCATCCAGCTCGCCCGCGTCTCCGTCGGCGCGCTCGGCCCGGTGATCGACGATCTCAACGTGCTCAACCTGCCGTTCTTGTTCCGCAACACCGCGCATATGCAGAAGGTGATTGACGGCGACATCGGAGCGGAGTTGCTCGACAAGGTCACCAACAACGACAAGGCGGGCCTAGTCGCCTTGTGCTGGATGGATGCCGGCGCGCGCAGTCTCTACAGCACCAAAAAACCGATCCACACCATTGCCGATCTGAAGGGCATGAAAATCCGCGTCATCGGCAATCCCATGTTCGTCGACATGATGAACGCGCTCGGCGGCAATGGCGTCGCCATGGGTTACGATCAAGTGTTCAGCGCGCTGCAAACCGGCGTCGTCGACGGTGCGGAGAACAATCCGCCAAGCTACGTGTTCGACAACCACTATCAGGTCGCCAAGTTTTACACGCTGACCCAGCACCTGATCGTGCCGGAAATCCTGGTATTCTCGCGCAAGACCTGGGACACGCTGTCCAAGGACGATCAGGCACTGATCAAAAAATTCGGCCGGGAGGCACAGCTTGAAGAGCGCGACCTTTGGAACAAATACGAGACGGCCGCGCTGGAAAAGGCCAAGGCGGCCGGCAACGAAATCATCGACGTGCCCGACAAGAAACCGTTCCAGGACGCCGTCAAACCGGTTTGGGACAAGTACGGCCCGAAGTTTGCCGAGATGATCAAGCGCATCCAGGCGGTCCAGTAAGGTAAATCGCGGCACGTCTGCTCGGCGGACACGCTGTCGGGGCGACGCCCCCTCCCCTTTGGAGGAATCCATGGCGCTGAGCTATCGCAAGCTGATGGACGCGCTGTATCTCGCCTGTGTCGCCATCGCTGGCACCGCGCTAGTTCTGATCTCCGCCGTGATGCCCTGGGCGGTATTCACCCGCTACGTGCTCAACAGCGCGGCGTCGTGGCCTGAACCGACCGCGATCCTGCTCACCATCGTCCTGACCTTCATCGGCGCTGCGGCCTGTTATCGCGGCCGCCTGCACATGAATGTCTCGTTCTTCGTGGCCATGCTGCCGGCGCCGTTGCGGGCCTTCGCCGAACTCACCGCCGAGCTGTTGGTCGCCGCGATGGCGGTGTTCATGGCGGTATATGGCACGAAACTCGTCGCGGTGACCTGGTACAACACCATCCCGGATTTCCCTTCCCTCTCGGTCGGCGTGACCTATTTGCCGATACCGATTGGCGGCGCGGTTCTTCTTCTCTTCGTGATCGAGCGCGTGGTTATCGGGATGCCGCCGGCTGCCGAAACGGCTGGCCGGCTCCATTAGCGGCGGCGGGACAAGACCATGGATGTCGCAGTCCTGCTGACCACGATGTTCTTCTGCTTTGCGATCGGCGTGCCGATTGCCTATTCGCTGGCGCTCGCCGCCATCGCCGGCGCATTCTGGATCGGCATTCCGCTCGAAGCGGTCATGCTGAAAATCTCCGACGGCGTCAGCAAAGTCGCCATGCTGACCATCCCGTTCTTCGTGCTCGCCGGCGCCATCATGGCCGAAGGCGGCATGGCGCGCCGGCTTGTCGCGTTTGCCGATGTGCTGGTCGGTTTCACCCGGGTGCGCGGCGGCCTGTCCGTGGTCAACGTCTTGGCCACGACGTTTCTCAGCGGCATTTCCGGCTCGGCCGTTGCCGATACGTCCGCTATCGGCTCGGTGATGATCCCGCAAATGGAGAAGAGCGGATTTCCCCGCGTCTTCGCCACCAATGTGACCATCACGGCCTCGGTGCAGGCACTGCTGGTGCCGCCGAGCCACAATGCCGTGATCTACTCGCTTGCGACCGGCGGCACTATCTCGATCATCAGCCTGTTCATGGCCGGCGTCGTGCCTGGCCTGCTGCTCGGTTTCTCTCTGATCGTTCTATGCCTCGTCATCGCCTATCGCGACGGCCATCCGCGCGGTCAGAGCGTGCCGCTGCGCGAAGCGGTGAAGATTTCAATCGATGCGCTGTGGGGATTGATCACGCTCGGCATCATTCTTGGCGGCATTCTCGGCGGTGTATTCACGGCGATCGAGGCCGGCGCTGTCGCCTGCGTCTGGGCGTTCCTGGTGACGATGTTCATCTACCGTGATTACCGCTGGCGCGATCTGCCGACGCTCATTCACCGCACGCTGCGCACCGTTGCGATGGTGCTCACCCTGATCGCCTGCGCATCCAGCGTCGGCTATGTCATGGCGCTCACCCAAATGCCGGCGAAAATCACGGCGTTCTTTCTGACGATCTCCAGCGACAAATACGTCATCCTGCTTCTCGTCAACGTGATGCTGCTCGTTCTCGGCTGCCTGCTCGACATGGCGCCGTCGATTCTGATCTGCACGCCGATCCTGCTCCCGGTGATGATGAATTTTGGCGTCGACCCGGTGCATTTCGGCATCATCATGATGCTCAACCTCGGAATTGGTCTTTGCCATCCGCCGGTCGGCGCAATCCTGTTCGTGGGTTGCGCAGTGGGCAAGACCACGATCGAAGAAGTCATGCGCAAGATCTGGCCGTTCTACGGCGTCATGCTGGTCGTGCTGATGCTGGTGACCTACTTCCCGGCGATCTCGCTTTGGCTGCCGCGCTTGCTTGGTCTGTAACACAGGCTAGCTGAACTATTTCAATAGCTTAGCGGAAATTCTTGAGGCGGAATGGCGTTACAGCACTGGCCGGATCCGGCTGCGATCGGAGATGCCGAAGCAACGCGTCCCGGCAGTGCCGCAGCCCACGGCAAAATGGGCACCAAGTCGCAAGCGACGCTCCGGATAGCACAAATGATGCTCTAGCCGCGCTTTTGCGATAAGAGTATGTTTTCGCGCACGCCAATAAACATAACAACCATGGCGCCCCCACGGAGGACACGATGATCCAATCAGACCTGACAACCCGCTCGCGCCCCACCCGCCGCAACCTTCTCAAGAGCGCGGCGCTGGGTTCGGTAGCCGCGATTGCGGCGCCTTACGTCAAAGACAGCTACGCCGCCGGAACATTGTCGCTCGGCGTGTGGGACCATTGGGTTCCCGGCGCCAACAACACGCTCACCAAGCTCTGCAATGAGTGGGGCGCGAAGAACAATTGCGAAGTGAAGATCGACTACATCACCTCGCAGGGCGAGAAGGACAAGCTGACCGCGGCCGCCGAAGCCCAAGCCGGCACCGGCCACGACATCATGTCCCATCGCGATTGGAATATCCGAATTCACCAGAACGTGCTCGAGCCGCTCGACGACGTGATCGCCAAGCTCACTTCGCAGTACGGCCCGATCAGCCCGGTCGCCGAATATCTTGCCAAGATCAAGGGCACGTGGCGCGGCATCCCGACCGCGGTCGGCAGCCAGGTCAAGCCGTGCTGCTCGCGCTTCGATCTCTACCAGCAGCATGCCGGCATCGACGTGCGCGCCATATTCCCGGCTGACGAGTCGAAGTGGGACAAGGCGAAGACCGATACCTGGACCTGGGATACGTATCTCGCCTCTGCCGAAAAACTCCACAAGGCGGGCTTCCCGGTCGGCTTGCCGATGGGCCAGACCAGCGACGCCGTCGACTGGGTCGGCGCGCTCTACAACTCGTTCGGCGTGGTGTTGGTCGACGCCAAGGACAACATCAAGGTCAACTCCGACGAGACCCGAATGGCGCTGGAGTACATGAAGAAGCTGATGGCGGTGAACCCGCCTGAGGTTTACGCTTGGGACGATGCCGGCAATAACCGCTGGCTGATTTCCGGCAAAGGCTCGAGCATCATGAATCCGCCGAGCGCCTGGGCGGTCGCCAAGCGCGACAATCCGAGCGTGGCGGCGAATTGCTGGACCCATCCGATGCCGAAGGGCCCGAAAGGCCGCTTCGTCGGCCAGCTTCCGCAATTCTACGGCGTGTGGAACTTTTCGAAGAACAAGCAAGCGGCGAAGGATTTGCTGGTCTATATTTCGCAGAAGGAATCGGTCGCCCAACTGGTGGCAGCGTCCTCCGGCTACGACCTGCCGTCGTTCAAGACCATGTACGACCTTCCTACCTGGCAGACGGTCGAACCGCCGGTCGGCACCGTGTACGGCTATCCGCCGCGCGGCGACGAGCAGACCTCGATGGCCGGCGCGCCGGCGCGGTCCGAGGTCGGCGCCCAGATTTACAATCAGGCGATCAACACCGTCATGGTCGCCAAGGTCACGCAGGGCAACGAGAAGATCGACGACGTGATCAAGTGGGCCGAGAACGAGCTTGCGGGCACCCTGCGCGCTTGAAGGCTCGGTCGCGGATTGTCGATGAATTGCATGCCGGCCCGGTTGGTCGGCATGCATAATGCTGCGAACGCGGCAAGAGGCTGATCATTCAGCGATAAAGCAATGGCAGACACCGTCCAGACATGGGCCCCTACCGCTCCGGCGCTGCAAGGTGTCGGGCTTTCGTCGACGCGGCACGGCCTGCACTCGTTCCTGCGCCGTCGCTCGACCATTGCGTTCCTGATGTGCCTGCCATTGATCGCCATCATCGGCTGCCTGGTCGTCTATCCGGCGTTCTATTCGATCTACCTGTCGATGCTGAACAAGGCGCAGACGCGCTTCATCGGGCTTTCCAATTTCAACTTCCTATTGTCTCGCGACGTGTTCCGGATGGTTGTGGAGCAGACGGCGATCTTCGCGCTCAGCGCGGTGTTCTTCAAAGCACTGATCGGGCTGATTACCGCGCATCTGATCAACAATCTGCCGGCCAAAGGCCAGCGCAAGTGGCGCGGCATGCTCCTGGTGCCGTGGGTCATTCCGCTGGCGTTGTCGACGCTGGGCTGGTGGTGGCTGTTCGATCCCACGCACTCGGCCTTCAACTACGTTCTCGAAAGTCTCGGTTACGACCAGGTTCCGTGGCTGAGCAGTCCCTATTGGGCGCGGTTCTCCGTCATCCTGGTCAATGTCTGGTACGGCGCGCCGTTCTTTCTGATCATGTACCTGGCGGCGCTCAAATCGGTGCCCGAGCAGCTCTATGAGGCCGCGGCCATCGACGGCGCCAGTGCCTGGCAGAAATTCGTGCATATCACGCTGCCGATGATGCGCAATATCATCGCCATCACTGTGCTGTTCTCGCTGATCGTCACGTTTGCCAATTTCGACGTCGTGCAGATCATGACCGCCGGCGGTCCGCGCAACATGACGCACGTGTTCGCGACCTACGCCTTCATGCTCGGCATCCGATCCGGCGACCTGCCGCTCGGCGCCGCCACGTCGTTGTTCATGTTCCCGATCCTCGGCATCGCGGCGATCCTGATCCTGCGCGGCGTCCGCAAGCGCGGCAGGGAGATTGGATGAGCACTGCCGCCGTCACCGTCCGCGCCGGCCGGAATATTGGTATCGGCGCGAGCCTTAGCCGCAATCGGCGCTGGGCATTGATCACGTCATACGTGTTCCTCGTCGTCTTTGCGATCTTTTTCCTGATCCCGCCGTATTACATGATCGTCACCGCGCTCAAGAGCGACGCCGAGGTCGCGCGCATGGCGACCAATCCGTGGATCATCGCCGACGGCGTCACGCTCGATCAATTTAAGATCCTGTTCACGCAGACCGACTTTCTGGTCTTTTTCAAGAACACCATCATCGTGACGGTCTCTGTGGTCGCGATCACCATGGTGGTCAGCGTGCTCGCGGCGTTTTCGCTTGGCCGGATGAAATTCTGGGGTTCGAGCATCCTGGCGACGGGAATCTTCCTGACCTATCTTGTTCCGGACACGCTGTTGTTCATCCCGTTGTTTCAGATCGTCAAGACGGTCGGTCTGCTCAACTCCTATTGGGGCATGATCCTCGTCTATCCGACGCTGACGGTGCCGTTCTGCACCTGGATCATGATCGGTTACTTCCAGTCTATCCCCAAGGAGCTTGACGAAGCGGCGCTGATCGACGGCGCGGGCCACATGCAGATGCTGACCAAGATTTTCATTCCGGTGGCGCTGCCCGGCATCATCGCGGCGATGATCTTCGCCTTCACTGTGTCCTGGGCGGCCTTCGTCTACCCGATGGCGTTCCTCTATTCGGCGGACCAGCAGGTTCTCACCGTCGGCACGGTGACCAGCCTAATCCGAGGCGACGTCTACAAATGGGGGATGCTGATGGCCGGAGCGCTGGTGGCCGCAGCGCCCCCACTCGTGATCTACGCGTTCCTCATGGATTACTACATCGCCGGTCTGACCTCGGGCGCCACGAAAGGTTGATGAACATGGCCGAAGTCGCGTTGCGTAACGTCATCAAGCGTTTCGACAATGTCGAAGTCGTGCGCAATATCAATCTCGACATTCCCGACAACGAATTTGTCGTGCTGGTCGGCCCGTCGGGCTGCGGCAAGTCGACGACGCTGCGCATGATCGCGGGCCTCGAGGAAATTACCTCCGGCGACATCTATATCGGCGGCGAACTCGTCAACGACCGGCCGCCGAAGGACCGCGACATCGCCATGGTGTTTCAGAATTACGCGCTCTACCCGCACATGTCCGTCTTCGAGAACATGTCGTTCGGGCTGAAGCTGCGCAAATTCCCGAAGGACGAGATCCGCAAGCGCGTAGACCATGCCGCGCGTATTCTCGACATCACCGAGCTTTTGGACCGCAAGCCGAAGGCGCTCTCGGGCGGCCAGCGCCAGCGCGTGGCCATGGGGCGCGCCATCGTGCGCAATCCGAAAGTGTTCCTGTTCGACGAGCCGCTATCGAACCTCGATGCCAAGCTGCGCGTGCAGATGCGCACCGAAATCAAGCGTGTGCATCAGATGGTGAAGACCACAACGGTCTACGTCACCCACGACCAGGTCGAGGCGATGACGCTCGCCGACCGCGTCGTGGTCATGAATAACGGCCGCATCGAGCAAATCGCGACCCCACAGGAGCTCTATCATCATCCGAAAACGCGTTTCGTCGCCGGCTTTATCGGCTCGCCGGCGATGAATTTCATGCGCTGCCGCGTGGAGCAAAACGGCGTTGGGCTGCGCTTGCGGCTGTCCGACAAGATCAGCCTGCCGGTGCCGGCATCGCAATCCCAGCGATTCCAGTCGCAGGTCGGCAAAGAGCTGATTTTCGGCCTACGCCCCGAGCACATCACCGAGCCGCGGCGCAACGATCGCAATCAGCAATGCGAGTTTGCCGCAACGCTCGATGTCGTCGAGCCGATGGGCATGGAGACCATGGTGTACTTTACCGTGGATGGTCAGGAAGTCTGCGGCCGCGTCGATCCCGAGAGTGCCGCCGGACCGGGTGAATCGATGCGGCTCTACGCCGATATGGACCGTATGCACCTGATCGATCCGCAAAGCGGCGCGGTGCTCTAACCTCATTAAAAGCGAGAGCCCGGTTCTGGCTGCGGATGACGGCAAGGACGGCGATATAGCCGGAGATCGCATAGCCGGTCTTATAGGTCGCAAACAGCCAGTCGCGATCAACGGCGCCGGGCCGCCGGCGATGATCGATGCCAGCTGATAGCCGAGTGAGGAGCCGCTGTAGTGCAGGCGCGGCGTGAACGCTGCCGCGATGAATGCCGCTTGCAGCCCGTACTGCGGATCGTGCGAAATGAGCGATAGCACGATAGCGATGAACACCGCCGCCGGAGCCGCCATGTCCGGAGTAGATAAATCCGAATACGGCCATGACGACGACGCCCGGCGTACCGATGGCCTACATGGCCAAGATGGATCACCGGCACCCCATCAACCCGGCGAGCGTCGAACTCATCGCGGTGGCGCGCGAGAAGGCGTCCACAGCTTTGAATGCGCGTTGCACGGCAAAGTGCGTCAATAGAGCCTAGCCAGATGTCACATGACAGTTCTGCATAGCGGGTATATACTCACGGCAGGGCTCATCGTCGGCCGCCTCGATTGATCCGACAACGGCCGAAATGCCCTTGGACCAGTCGGAACGCGAATGGCAACCCGCCTGCAGCGCGGCTGCAGATCAGGAGGATGCCGCAGATCAGGGAGGATAATAGTGAGCAAGCTGAGCAGGCGTACGGTAATTCATGGTTCCCTCGGCCTTGCCGCAGCCGGAACCATCGCGCGGCCCTTCATCGCCAACGCCGCGGCCACGACTGCGACCGCATGGTGGAACCAGGGCTTCGTCCCCGAGGAAGACGCGTCCTTTCGGGCCATGGTCGCCGACTACCAGAAGCAGAGCGGCAACACGATCGACTACAGCCTCATCCCGACCGGGCCGCTGATGCAGAAGATCGTCTCCTCGCTGACCAGTGGAGACGTTCCCGACGTGATGTCGCACGACACCCAGGACGCCACGGTCGTCCCGCAGAACGCGTGGAAAGACCAGCTTGTGGACTTGAGCGACATCGTCGAGCCGTTGAAGTCGCAGCTGCATCCAACCGCGTATCTCGCCTCGCGCTTCTACAACAGCGTCACCAAGAAGCGTGGCGCATATCAGGCCCCCTTCAAGACCGGGACGCTGCCGTTCCATATCTGGAATTCGCTGGTCGAGAAGGCCGGGTTGAAAGTTGCGGATGCGCCCAAGACCTGGGATGCGTTCTGGGACTACTTCAAGCCGGTGCAGGCGAAGTTGCGCAGCCAAGGCATGCGCGGCGTCTATTCCTTGGGCCTGCAGCCCACGACTAACGGGCCGGCCGACGGCAACAACATTTTCGCCTATTTCCTTGCAGCCTATGGCGGGTACGGCATCGTCACCCCGGATGGCCGCCCGCATCTCGACGATCCGGCAGTGAAGGAAGGGGTGATCAAGACGATCACCTACATCACCACCGCGTTCAAACAGGGCTATGTCCCGCCCGGCGCGCTCGACTGGAGCGATGCCGACGACAACAACGCCTTCCATGCCAAGCAGATCGTCATGGACCTCGACGGCACGATCTCGACCGAAGTGGCGATGATCCACGACCCGGAGAAGTACAACGACGCGGTGACGCTCGGTTTGCCCAACGACAATTCGGGCAAGCCGATCCCGTCGCCGCTGACGGTTGGCGGCGCCTTTATCCCGAAAGGGGGCAAGAACGTCGCGGTCGCCAAGGAGTTCGTCAAATACGTGATCCAGCCGAAAGTGGCGGGCGCGTACTTGAAGTCGGGGCTCGGACGGTGGCTGCCGGCGATTCCGAGCATCGTCAAGGACGATCCCTGGTGGACCGACCCCAAGGACCCGCACCGGCTCGCTTATGTTCAGCAGGGCGTGCTAGGCGAGACGGTGCCCCGTGACTACGCCTACAATCCGGGCATGTCCGAGGTGAACGCCGCACAGATCTGGGGTTCGGCGCATGCCAGCGTCATTCGCGACAACGTCAGTCCGGAAGCCGCAGCCGATGCAGCCTTGAAACACATCGGCACCATCCTCGCGAAGTACCCGATCGCACAGGCTTGATAGGCAAACGATGAGCAGCACGACTTTTGAGGCCGCCCGGGCGCTATCCGCGCCGTCGCTGTCGCTGTCGCGGCGTCGTCTCTGGCGGGGCGGCCTGCAAGGCTCGGAATTCACCTGGGCCATCGCCTTCGTCGTACCCTACGCCGCGGTGTTCTTGGCGTTCGTGGTCTACCCCGTCGCTTACGGACTGTGGCTGGGCCACGCGCCAAGCCTATACACCGAACTCTTCTCCGACCCGCTCTACCTGCGCACCGTGGTCAACACGGCGATCTATCTCGGCATCGGCGTGAACCTGAAGATGTTCGGCGCGCTTCTGTTGTCGGGCTTCTTCATGCGGCGTAGCTGGTGGACGAAGGGCTTGCTGCTCATCTACGTACTGCCCTGGGCGGTGCCGGCGCTGCCGACCTTCATCTCGATCCACTGGATGCTGAACGGCCAGTGGGGCCTCATCAACAACACGCTGTGGGACCTTTTCCACATCGACGGCCCGGGCTGGCTCGAAACTTCGCGCTGGCTTGCGCTCGGCTCGGTCATCGCCTCGCACATCTGGAAGTGGATGCCGTTCTGGACCGTGATCCTGCTGGCGGGCCGCATGTCGATCCCGCAGGAGCTCTACGACGCGGCCGCGGTCGATGGCGCCACCGGCCTCAAGCGATTCACCTACGTCACCTTCCCGCTCCTCGCTAACCTTTATCTCATCTGCACGCTACTCTCGACGATCTTCACCCTGGGCGACTTCAACTCGGTCTATTTCGTTTCGGGCGGAGGCCCCGCGCTTTCGACGCATGTGCTGGCGACGCTTGGAATCCGCGATGCGTTCCAGGTTGCGCGGCCTGACCTCGGCGTCGCTACGGTGATGTCGGCGCTGCCGCTGATGATCCCGCTTGTCATTATCCTGATGCGCAAGTTGCGCACGACGGAAGTGCAGTTGTGAGCGCAGTGTTGACGGATGGGCGGACGGCGCAGCGGCGGCCGCGCTATCGGCTGCGGCGCAACCTCAAAGAGGCGGCGGCGGTAGCGCTCGCTGTCCTGCTCATAGTCTGGACGCTCACGCCGATCTACAACATGGTGATGGTGTCGCTGGATTCGCATGGCGACGTGTTCACTAACGACATCTGGCCCGCGCACCCGTCGCTCGACAGCTTCTGGATCGTGCTGAGCCAAGGCTATTGGTATCTCCAATATTTCTGGCATCAGTTCGGTAACAGCCTCTATATCGGCGCGGCCACCACTTTCCTCACCCTCCTCATCGGCTCGCTGGCGAGCTTCTCAATCGGCCGGATGCGGCTCAAGAACGGCTGGCTCGTAAGCAACGCCGCGCTCCTGACCTACGTAATCCCGGCCTCGTTTCTGGCGATCCCGTTCTACAGCATCATGATCAAATACGGTCTCGCCAACAACCTCTGGGCGGTGATTTTCGCCGAGATCACCTTCGCCACGCCGTACGCGATCTTCATTTTCCAGCAATACGCCGTCAGCATCCCGATCGAGCTCGACGAGGCGGCGCGGATCGACGGCGCTTCCCCGCTTCAAGTCTATCTGCGCATCTACCTGCCGCTGATGGCGCCGGCGCTGGTCGCCGTCGGCACTTACGCCCTATTGCTGGCGTGGAACGAGTATCTCTACCAGTTCATGCTGCTGTCCTCGGTGCGGAGCATGACGGTGCCCGTCGTGCTGGCGCAGTTCCTCAACAGCGACGAAGCGCCTTGGAACTACATGATGGCAACCGCCATCATCTATTCGATACCGCCGGTGGCGATCTATTACGCCTTCCGCCGTCGCATGACCGCCGGGCTCACCATGGGCGGCGTCAAGGGCTGAGCGGCATCCCTTAGGGAGCGGTATGAGCGGCACTGAAGGGGTTCTCGCAGCGAGAGGGCCCGTCGCCTTCGGGCGACCGCGGTTCCCGGCTTGGCGCGGCCACTTGCACGGCTCGGATCTCATCTGGTCGATCGCCTTTATCGTCCCCTACGCAGCGCTGTTCGTCGCATTCGTCATCTACCCGATGGGCTATGGGCTGTGGATGGGAAGCGATCCAGCGCTCTACGCCGAGCTGTTGTCTGATCCACGCTATGTCAGGGCCGCCGTCAACACGGTGCTCTTTGTCGGGCTCGCGGTGAACGTGCAGATGATTCTCGCCCTGTTGCTGTCCGGCTTCTTCGCGCGCCGCCGCCGGTGGATCAAGGCGCTGCTGGTCATCTATATCCTGCCATGGACGTTGCCAGCCGTCCCCGCCTACCTCTCCTTCCACTGGATGCTGGTCGCCTACCCGCAAGGTTTGCCCAACAACTTGTTATCGGCATTGTTCGGAATCGAAGGTCCGTTCTGGTTCAATCATGGCTGGCTCGCCCTTGGGTGCGACATCGTCGCCAATATCTGGAAATGGATGCCGCTCTGGACCTTGGTCTTCCTCAGCGGCCGGATGGCGATCTCGCAGGACCTTTATGACTCGGCCGACGTAGACGGCGCCTCGCCGTATCAACGGTTCGCGTATATCACGGCGCCGCTACTCGCGAACCTCTATGTCATCAGCACTTTGGTTTCGACGATCTGGACCTTCGGCGATTACGCTCCCGTGTTGTTCGTCTCGGGCGGCACACCGGCTTTCGCTTCGGAGGTACTTTCGACGCTCGGGTTTCACTATGCGCTCGATTTTGCCAATCCACCACTTGGGGTGGCGGCCGGCCTGTCAGTTCTTCCGGTGCTGATCCCGGTTGTGATCCTGCTAATGCACCGACTGAAGACGATGGAGGTGCAGTTGTGATGTCCGCCCTATTTCCACTCCGACCGAGGCCCCGAGCGCATTACCGACTGCGGCGAATCCTCGTCGAAGCGAGCTCGGCAGCGCTCGGGGCAATCATCCTCATCTGGTCGCTCATGCCCGTTTACAACATGTTCCTGGTGGCGCTCGATCCCTGGGGCCATAACGAATTTACGTGGGACATCTGGCCGCCACACCCGACGCTTGCCGCATTTGCCGCATTATGGAACGAGGAGGTCGAGGATATCCGGGACATCTGGCCTGCGTTTGGCAACAGCATCTACATCGGCGTGCTGGTAACGGCATTAACCGTCCTGGTTGGCTCGCTCGCCAGTTTCGCAATCGGCCGAATGCGCCTAACCAAGGACTCGACGCTCTCCAGCACGGCGCTCCTCACCTATGTGATTCCATCGTCGACCCTGATAATCCCGTTTCTTCGGGTCATGCACATCTATGGCCTGTTGGACAACCCCTGGGCTGTGATCGCGGCCGAAGTGACGTTCGCAACCCCTTACGCCATTCTTGTCTTGCTGTACTACGCGAAACTTATTCCGATCGAACTCGACGACGCAGCGCGCATCGATGGCGCTTCAGTCGTCCAGGTATATCTGCACATTTATTTGCCGCTGATGGCCCCCGCACTCGCAGCGGTCGGGACCTACGCACTCCTGTTCGCGTGGAACGACTATTTTTATCAGTACATGCTCCTCATGTCGGAAAGGCATACCACCGTCGCCATGGCGCTGGAGCAGTTCTTCGATGACGACGACGCGCCGTGGAACTACATGATGGCAATCTCGATCCTTTATTCCCTGCCACCGATTGCGGTCTTTTACGCGCTACGCCGCTACATGGCGTCGGGCTTAACGGCAGGCGGCATCAAGGGCTGAGCGGCTTGGCCAGAAGCACACAGGATCGTCGTGCGAACAAAGAGGCGCGAAGGCAACATTCTGTGGCGGCGAAGCGGCCGAGCGGTGGCAATTGGATTGCGCCCATCGGTGAGTCGCAGGCTCGCGCTCCCGACTGCCGCAATCGTGATGATCTCCGCAACCAGCGCCGTAGCCAACGACACGTTGCCGACGAAGGCCGCGCCGATACCATCCAGCGTTGCCGCCGCCTACGACTGGAGCGGCTTCTATGTCGGCGGCTACGTCGGCTATGTGGCCGCGCATTCCGATTGGAAAGCAGGCTTTCCCGCGGTGCCGCCATTGGTCGGTGCGACGGATATTTTCGATGACGATGGCCCTTGGGGACCGGTGTTCGGCGGCCTTCAAGCCGGCTACAACTATGTCTCGCCGTCCCGGTTGCTCGCAGGCGTCGAGGCCGATTTTTCCTTCCCCAGCCATCTGTCGGCGACGCGGCAATTATCGTCCGCTGCCGAGGGGCAATTCAGCATTACGGACACGGTCGAGTTTTTCGGCACGGCGCGGGCTCGCGTCGGCTTCGCGACGGAGAACTGGCTCTTCTACGCCACCGGAGGTTTTGCGTTCGATCGCGATCTTATGACCCGCAGCCAGGTGGCCGGGATGCCGATCGCGAGACCAGCGATGCCCGGGGATGAAGATCAACAATTGGCCACGCGGCTGGGCTGGATAATCGGCTTCGGAACTGAGTTCAGGCTCTCGCGGAATTGGAGCATGAAGTTCGATTATCTGTTCACGGACTACGGAGCGAAGGGCGCGATGTTCCCGCTCGGCGGCGACGGCTACAATTCCAACCTCACCATGCAGGCGCTGCGCGCCGGCCTGAACTACCACTTCGGCAGCGCATCCGCTCCGTCGACACCGGTCAGCAATGCCGTGCACGATACGATCAATTGGAGCATTCACGGTCAGACCACCTGGATCGCACAGGGCTATCCACCGTTTGCTGCCGCCTACAGCGGGGCGCAAAGCCTTTTTCCGGGCGGCGAAGTGCGCGACACGGTGAGCGCGACAGGCTTCATCGGCCTGGGGTTATGGAACGGCGCCGCCCTCTACTATGATCCAGAACTGCTTCAGGGATTGGGACTGAGCGGCCTCCACGGAGTTGCCGGCTTTCCCAACGGCGAAGCGCAGAAGGCCAACGTTCTCTATCCGCGCTACAACACCTCGCGGCTCTACTATCAGCAGGTTTTCGGTTTCGGTGGCGAGCAGGAAAGCATCGAGGACGAGCCAAACCAGATCGCGCAAAAAGTCGACGTGTCGCGCCTTACTTTCACGATCGGAAAAATGTCAGTCCCCGATTTCTTCGACGACAACGCCTACGCGCACGAATCCCGCAGCGATTTCATGAACTATGCGATCGTGGATTCCGGCGCCTTCGATTATGCCGCCGACCAGGTCGACTATACCTGGGGCATGGTCGGTGAGTTGAATCAGAAGACGTGGGCCGTGCGCGGCGGTTATTTCCTGGTGCCGACGGTGCAAGAGGGAAACAATTTCGATACAGCTTTCTTTCGCCGCGGGCAATATCTCGCCGAAGGAGAGGATCGCTATTCGTTGTTTTCGCAGCCCGGAAAGATTCGGATCGGCGCCTGGCTGACGTCGGCGTTCGCCGGGAGCTTCGCGGCGACGCTCGCCAATCCCGCGCTCAACCTCGATATCGCGGCGACCCGACGGACGCAGATCGAATATGGCTTTTACGCCAATCTTGAACAGGCGGTGACCGGCGATTTCGGCGTGTTCTTGCGTCTAAGCTGGCGCAACGGACAGACCGAAATCATGTCCTTTGCCGACATCGATCGCAGCCTTTCGTGGGGCGGCGTGCTTAAGGGAACCTCATGGGGCAGGCCGGGCGATCAGATCGGCGTCGCCAGCGTCATCAACGGATTATCCGGCAAATATCGCGCCTTCCTCGCCGCCGGCGGGCTTGGGGACATTATCGGCGACGGGGCGCTTAATTGCCGCGAGGAAAAAATCCTCGAAACGTATTATGCATACCGTCTCGATAAGCGGTCGACGTTCACGTTCGATTATCAGTTCATCGCCGATCCCGCCTACAATGCCGACCGCGGGCCGGTGCATATTTTTGCTGGGCGGTTTCACTCGCAGTTTTAGATCGATAGCGGAGGGCACTTCCGCTGCAAACAATAACATCGCCGCCATCGCCCAGGTCAGAGCCCTACGCTTGGCCATTGTGTTCCCGCCCCAATGGGAATTTCACTTGTCGCTGATCGATCCGTAGTCGGGGTGGGTGCTCCAATCTCATATAGGACAAGAGCCCGGTTCTGGCAGCCGCCAGAGCCGGGCTCTTCATTTTGTCAGTTCGGGGCGCGGCCTCTTGCGCCCAGCCCCGAATATTAATCGTTCGCTAGTCCTCTGTGTACGCGTCCGCCGAAATGTCCTTACCGGTGTAGTCCGGCATCATTGCCGCCGACACGAAGCTGATGACGGCGAGCACGGCGATATAGGCGGCGATCGCATAGCCGGAGCCGTAGGTTGCGAACAGTGCCGTGGCGATAATCGGCGCCGGGCCGCCGGCGATGATGGACGCCAGCTGATAGCCGAGCGAGGCGCCGCTGTAGCGCAAGCGCGGCGTAAACGACTCGGCGATGAACGCCGCCTGCGGTCCGTACTGCAGGTCATGGGGAATAAGCGACAGCGCGATGGCGATGAAGACCGCCGCCGGGATCGCCGTGTCCACCATGCCGAAATAGACGAATCCGAACAGGCCCATGACGACGACGCCGATCAGATACATCTTCTTGCGTCCGATCAGGTCGGAGAAGTGCCCGGCGAGCGGGATGGTGAAAAACGACACGCAGGCCGCCACCATCACCGCGGTGAGGACGAAGTTCCGCGACATATGCAACGTGCCGACCGCATAGGAGAAGACGAAGGCGGTAAACACGTAGAACGGCGCCTGCTCCGACAGCCGCAGCAAGGCGGAAAGGATGATCTCCTTCGGCTGCTTCTTGATCACTTCGAGGATCGGGGCCTTCTCGATCTTGTTGGTGTCCAAGAGTTTCTGGAACACCGGCGTCTCGAGAATGCCAAGCCGGATCCACAGGCCGATGCCGACCAGGATGATCGAAAGCGCAAATGGGACGCGCCAGCCCCAAACCAAAAAGTCGTCGCCCGACCATGCGCTGAAAGCGAGGACCGCCAGATTCGACAAAAGTAGCCCGCAAGGGACGCCGAATTGCGGCCACGAGGCCACCAGACCGCGCTGGCCGTGCGTGCGCGACCATTCCATCGCCAGCAGCACGGAGCCGCCCCATTCGCCGCCGACGCCGATGCCTTGAAGCGCCCGCAGTACGGTCAAGAGTACCGCACCCCAGATGCCGATCGAAGCGTAGGTCGGCACGAATGCGATGGCGAAGGTCGCCAGTCCCATGCACAGCAGCGTGGCGATCAGGGTGGCCTTGCGGCCGATGCGATCGCCGTAATGGCCGAAAATGGCAGCGCCGATCGGCCGCCCAACGAAGCCGATGAAATAGGTGCCGAAGGCGGCTAGCGTCCCCGCGAGCGGCGCCTCGTTCGGGAAGTAGAGCTTGCCGAAGATCAGACCGGCTGCGGTGCCATAAAGAAAAAAGTCGTACCACTCTATCGCCGTGCCGACCGTCGATGCGATCACTGCTTTGCGCAGTTGCTTGCTATGTTCGGCCTCCGGTAGTGACCCATACGTTGTCGCCATAGCCATTTGGCTTCCCTCCCCTGAAGTATCCTCAGCTTTTGCGGATCGGGCTTCTCGTCGGCCCGTCTCCTGCAACGAGGATATACACAGACGATGGCCGATGGCTATAGACCAGAGGTCGCAAACCCCGTCATTGCGGGACCGAACGCAGCGGGAAACCCGGAATGTCTTGCCGGAATTATTGGCTCGGCTTGCTCGACGCCATCACGGTGACCGGCGTGTCGCGATAAACATCCGCGAACAGCCGTTTCAGGTTACCGATCTTCGGCAGATCATTGTAGACGATGTAAGGATAGCTCGGGTGCAGCACCAAAAAGTCCTGGTGATAGTCCTCAGCCGGATAGAAGCCCGAGAACGCTTCGAGTTTGGTCACGATCGGCCGATTGAAGACGTGCGCCTGATCGAGCTGGGCGATGTAGGCCTCGGCGACCCGCTTCTGCTCGTCGTTGGCATAGAAGATGGCCGAGCGATATTGCGTGCCTTCGTCGGGGCCCTGATAGTTGAGCTCGGTCGGGTTATGCGCCACCGAGAAGTAAATCTGCAAAATCTTGCCGTAGGAAATCTGCCGCGGATCGAACGTCACCTGCACCGATTCGGCGTGTCCGGTGCGGCCGGTGCCGACCATTTGGTAATGGGCGGTCGCTTGCTGGCCGCCGGCATAGCCGGAGACCGCAGTGGTGACGCCCTTGGTGTGCTGATAGACCCCCTGCACGCCCCAGAAACAGCCGCCCGCCAATACGACGGTCTGCGACGTGGAGCCTGCCGGCGCGGCTTGATCCACGGCGGGCGGCGGAATGACGACAGCCGGCTCCTCGGCTCGCGCGAGACTCGCCGCGAAACCCAGGAATGAGATCAAAAGCCCTGCCGCGACACTCGTCCACCTGCTGCGAGCCATCGGTTTCCTCCATAGTCCGCGCCGTGCGACGCGGCTTCGTCACGCCCAGCTTTTACGGCAATTCATGCAACACGCGCCAATCACAAATGCCGCGTAGCGGCATCGCGCCGTAGTCACAACATCGTGTACGCGCATGATCCCGAGCGGGTATCCGGAAAGGGCCATGCTTGAGCAGAATTGCTACTCGATGGTCTGATAGCCGCGGATCACTCGTTCCGAACCATAGCCCCAGTAATTGCGCAGCGTCTCCGGCCCCCACACTTTCGGCCGCTGCGGCCGGTCCTGGTGCCACGGCCGCGGATCGAAATAGCCGAGCGCTTCGTCCTTCATCTGATCCATCTCGCAGAAGAATTCGACGCGGACCTTGTCGGCATTGCGATGATAGATCGCGATGTTATGGCCGATGATGTGGCGGCCCGGGCCCCACACCAGATGGATATCGTGCTTGGCGAGCGTCTCGGCCGCGCGCTGGATCTCCGCCCAGTCCTTGACCTCAAATGCGATGTGGTGGAGCTGCGGCTCGGCGTCGTACACGAAATTGACCGTGTGGTGGTCGGTATTGCAGCGCAGGAACGCGAAGTCGTCGGCGCGCCAGTCGGACACGCGAAAGCCGAGCACGTCGCAGTAGAATTTCACGATCTTCTGCACGTCGTCGACGCGATAAGCGACGTGGCCGAGCTTTAGCGGCATGATGCCCGCGGTGCGGCCATCGTCCTTGGCGAACACATAGTCGGAGAAAATCTCGATCTTGGTGCCCTTCGGGTCGGTGAACACCACCGCCTCGGCGACGCCGGGCGATATCCCGCTGGCGCGCGCGCTCTTTACGCCGTCCTTCGCGAGAGCGCGTTCGACCTCGCCGAGATCGGTGCCCGGCGCGACCTGGAAGGCAAGCCGCGACAGCGCATTGCCGCTACCCGGTTCCAATGCGATTGCCTCAAGGCCGAGCTTGCAGGCAAGGTAGGCCCGGTCCTTCGTTCGCTCGACCAGCGTGAGGCCAATGACTTCGGTGTAATAAGCTATCTGCCGCTCGATATCGGGCGAGGTCAGCGTGGCATGACCGAGCCGTTTGACACTGATCACCGCTAGCCTCCCGATGCCGCGCGCGTGGGCGGCACGTCGTTCGACGCGCGCTGTGCGTAGCGGCTTGCCGGCCGTTTAAGGCCGAGATTTTCGCGCAAGGTTTTGCCTTCGTATTCGGTGCGGAATAGGCCGCGCCGCTGCAATTCGGGGATCACCAGCTCGACAAAATCGTCCAGCCCGCTCGGCAGGAACGGCGGCATGATGTTGAAGCCGTCGCAGCCGTCCTTGCGGAACCACTCCGCCATGTAATCGGCGATCGACTGTGGCGAGCCGCGGATGACCGCCTTGGCGCGCGCACCGGCGACGCGCGTTGCAAGCTGCCGGATGGAAAGCTTCTCGCGGCGCGCCATTTCAGTGACCTGCTGAAATATGCTAAGGCTGGCATTCGATCGCGGCAGATTTTCCGGCAGCGGCCCGTCGAATGGATATGGCGTCAGATCGACATTGCCGAGCACCATCGAGAGGATTTCGCGGGCAACGATGGGGTGAATGAGCGAATTGAGCTGCTCGTAGGTCTCCTCCGCCTCGGCATCGGTGCGGCCGATCACGCAACTGAGCCCCGGCATGATTTTCATCTCTTCGGGCGCGCGGCCGTGCGCGGCGAGCCGTCCCTTGAGGTTTGCGTAAAAACTCTGCGCCGCTTCGAGCGTAAGAGGCGCGCAGAAGATGACCTCGGCAAATTCCGCGGCGACGCCGATCATGTCGTCGGAGCCGCCGGCCTGCACGATGACCGGATAGCCTTGCGGGCAACGCGGGATGTTGAGCGCACCCAGCACCGAGAAATGCTCGCCGCGGTGGTTGAGGTTGTGCAGTCTGTCGGGATGGAAGAACTGCCCGGTAGCTTTATCGCGGACGAAGGCATCGTCATCCCAGGTGTCCCACAGCCCGATGACGACGCGGGCAAATTCGCGCGCGCGATCGTACCGCTCGCCGTGCTCGTAGTGCTTCTCTCGGCTGAAATTGCGGGCTTCGTTCTCCTGACCCGACGTCACCAGATTCCACCCCGCCCGGCCGCCGCTCAGATGATCGAGCGAAGCGAATTTGCGGGCAACGTGAAACGGCTCGTTGTAGCTCGTCGAGGCCGTCGCCACGAGACCGATATGGGTGGTGTGGGTAGCGAGCGCCGACAACAGCGTCAGCGGCTCGAAATTGGCGATGTATTGGGCGGAACGGCTGAGCGCCTCCATATGCGCATGCCGCACGCCGAGATTGTCGGCGAGAAACACCATGTCGAATTTGCCGCGCTCGGCCGTGCGCGTGATCTCGAGGTAATGCTGGAAATTGATGCCGGCGTCGGCCTGCGCGCGCGGATGCCGCCACGACGCAACGTGATGGCCGGTCGGGTTGAAGAAGGCGCCGAGCCGCATCTGGCCTTTGCCACTCATCGTCATATCCCCTCGCGAGCCATGCGCAATCTCACGCGAGTATAGCCGATGCGCAGCCCGCTGATCCACGACGTGCGGCGCCAGTCCGGCCCGCTTACTGGTTGAGTAGCGGAATGTCCTTGCCGGGTTGCGGCTTCGGCCGCGCCTCCAGATAGGTATAAATATCGGCGAGATAGGCGTCCGACGGGCCCCGTTCAATCGCCGCAGGCTCACCGTCGAAACCGCCGGTTAACAAATTTAAACCAAAGTCGAAGCATCCCGTCACGTCGGCGCTTGGAGCTTGGCTAATGAGCGCTTCCCCGGCGCAGTCATCGACCCTAGCAGCGGCCGCGCCGCGCCAAGCCGATGCCTCCGGCAATGAGGCGCGCGCCCCCCTTTGCTTCGTGATCGATGCGGATGCCAGCATCCGGCATTTTCTGTCGCTCGTCCTGCACGGCTCCGGCATCGACACCGAGGAATTCGCCGATGGCCACGCCGTTCGGGCGGCGCTGAGCCGGCGCGCTCCGAATCTCGTCTTTCTCAATATCGCGCTCGAATCGGCCGCCGCCATCGAGTGCGTCGTCGGTCTGGGACGCGGCGGCTATACCGACCATGTGCAACTCATGAGCGGTCAGGATTCGGCGGTGCTAGCGCACGTCAAAAGCATTGGCCAGCAGCATCACCTGCAGATGCTGCCCGTGCTGAAGAAACCGTTCGAGACCAACGCTATCCTGAAAATTCTTCAGGACCTCAAGCTCGGTGATCCGCCGGCGCTCGCCGGCCGCGTCGATCTCGATGAGGCGCTGAGGAACCGCTGGCTTGAATTCTGGTATCAACCGAAGATCGATTTGCGCAATAAGCAGCTTGTCGGCGTCGAGGCGTCCGCGCGCGTGCGGCATCCGCTCAACGGCGTCCTGATGCCCGGCACGTTCATGCCCGGCGCCAAAGAGTCGAGCCTGGTCGCGCTCTCCGAGCTGGCCTTGGCGCAAGCGCTGACCGCCAGCGTCAACTTTGCCAAACTGGGCGTCAATCTGCGGCTCGCGGTCAACATCCCGATCAATGCGCTGGTCAAGGTCGCGGTCGCCGAGATCGTGCAGACCTATCGGTCAAAGTTTGAAAAATGGCCGGGCATGATCATCGACATTCCAGAGGATCAGATCGTCTCCGAACTGGGGCTGGCGAGCGAGATCACAAAGAAGTTGCAACACCTCGATGTAAAACTCGCGGTCGACAATTTTGGCCGCAGCTATTCATCGCTCGTCCGGCTCAAAGAATTGCCGTTCGCCGAGCTCAAGTTCGACCGCGCCTTCGTGACCGACGCCGGCACCGACAAGGTCAATGCGCCGCTGTGCAAGACCGTCATCGATCTCGCCCACAATTTCGGCAGCATCGCGGTCGCGATCGACATCGAGAAGGCATCCGATGCGATGGCGCTGGTCAGCATGGGTTGCGACTGCGGCCAGGGTTTTCTGCTCGGCCAGCCGATGCCCGAAGAGCGATTCATGTCGCTGTTGCATCAGCGCGCCACGCCGCAAGGCAGGCCGACCGCGGCGCAGATCATGCCGGCCCGCCGGGCGTAACGCCCCCGCAGCGGCTTAGTGCGTCCAGGGACTGCGGCGGGTGTAGGAGAAATTCTCAGCATAAGAGATGCGCTGGTGCTTGGGCGGCTTGCTCTCGAAAACCTGATAGACGATGCCGTTGCGCTCGCAATGAGCGATGGCCTCTTCCTTGGTCTCGAAGGACAGCCGCACCTGCTGCTTCATATCGCCTGAGCTCGTCCAACCCATCAGCGGCTCGACCATGCGCGGCTGCTCGGGCTCGTAATCGAGCACCCAGTCCTTGGTCTTTGCGGTGCCCGACTGCATCGCGGTGCGCGCCGGTATGTAGATACGAGCCGTCATGAATAGGCCACTCCTCAAGTCAGTCCGGCTTCGCACCGACCGTTTGCGGACTAGCCGTGCCGTAGCGTGAGCGAAGGCAGGTGGTCGGGGCAGCAGGATTTGAACCTGCGACCTGCAGTACCCAAAACTGCCGCGCTACCAGGCTGCGCTATACCCCGCCTGTCGCGGCACTGGATACATGGTTCGCCAGCAGCCAGCAAGCCAACCGGATTACACCATCCGGCTCAGTGGCCGTTGCCGAAAATCGGGCTGATCACGCGATCGCCCGGCGCGATGCCGAGCGCGTGAGCTGTACCGGCGATAACTTCGAGCACCGCCCGCGCCGGCGGACCGGAAGGAATGAGCTTGTCCGACATCGGTTCGGCATTTTCCTCGATCCGCACGATGCGGCCGTCGCTGCGGATGAAAATCATGTCGAGCGAGATGTAGGTGTTGTGCATCCAAAACGCGACCGGCTGGTCGTGGTTGAAATCGAACAGCATGCCGTGACCTTCCGGCAGCTCCTTGCGGTACATCAAGCCGCGTTCGCGCTCCGCGTCGTTGGTGGCAAGCTCGACGGTAAAGGCGTGAACGCCGGAGGCGCCGACGATTTCGAGCGTGCCTTGTCCTGACGCTTGGGCTGGCGCGAGAGCAGCGAAGGTGGCGCAGGCACCAACAAGCAGTCCCGCGGCCAGACGCCAGATGGGCGTCCATGCCGATGCAAGGCGAGCGACAATGGCTGCTAGTGGGACGTCAGGCCGAGCGCACCGCCCTCGGGCCGAACCTCGGCCGCCATCAGGCCCTTCGGGCCCGGGCCGAAGCGCACCAGCACGAACTGGCCGGGGCGCAGTTCGGTCAGGCCGAACCGCCGGAGCGTCTCCATGTGGACAAAAATGTCCGGCGTCCCTTCGCCGCGCGTCAGGAAGCCGAATCCGCGAAGCCGATTGAACCATTTGACCTGTGCCCGCTCCAGACCGCTCGTCGGGGCGACAGTAACATGGGTCCGCGGCGGCGCCATCTGGGCCGGGTGGATCGCCGTCGATTCGTCCATGGAGAGGACGCGGAACGCTTGCAGGCCCTTCGGCCGTGCCAGCACCTCGCAGATCACGCGAGCGCCTTCATAAGCGGTCTGGTAGCCGTCGCGGCGCAGGCACGTCACGTGCAGCAGCACGTCGGCCATGCCGTTGTCGGGAATGATGAAGCCGTATCCCTTGGCGACATCAAACCACTTGATGACCCCGGACACTTCGATGACGTTCGCTGCCGACTCATCATTGAGATCGACATCGGGACCGAGCCCCGGCTGAGTTGATTTTTGTTCGATCCCGTCCGACGCCATGACGCCGTGGCCGCCGCTTGTGTGCTGGCGCCCCGCGCGGGCGCTTCACGAATCTCTTGAATCGAAGATAACACTCGGCATCCAAGGGAAAAGGGCAAAAATGCAACAGTGGATGAAAAGCAGCACAGCCTGTGTACAAAGTGGATTCAATGGATGATGAACGGCTCCAGCACCGTTCCGATGTCCTGGCGCACGACGAGATCGGCGATGTCGTCGAACTCGGTCGGCTCGCGATTGATGATGACGAGTTGAGCGCCGTTGCGCTTCGCCATCAACGGGAAGCCCGCCGCCGGCCAGACGACGAGCGAGGAACCGATCGCCAGAAACAAATCGCACGACAGCGTCAAATCCTGGGCACGCTGCATTGCGGCATCGGGCATCGCCTGCCCAAATGATATTGTCGCGGTCTTGATGTAGCCGCCGCATGGGCAGTCGGGCGCGCAACCGTTCGCCGCGTCCATCCGCTGGCGCACCCACGATAGCTCGTAGTGCTCACCGCATTCGAGGCACGAGGCGTAGGTCGTATTACCGTGCAGCTCGACGACGTGTTGCGGGGAAAAACCCGACGCTTGGTGCAGGTTGTCGATGTTCTGGGTGATCACCGCCGGCACTTTGCCGGTCCGGTAGAGACTGGCGAGCGCGCGGTGTCCCCGTCCCGGCCGGGCATCGCCGAACTCATCGGCCATGGCGAAACGCCGCCGCCAGGACTCGTTGCGCGCCTCCTGGCTCGCCATGAACTCATCGAACGGGATCGGCCGGTTCTTGGTCCACAACCCGCCCGGCGAGCGAAAGTCGGGAATGCCGCATTCGGTCGAAATGCCGGCCCCCGTGAATGGCACGGCGATCTTGGCCTTGCCGATCAGGTCATTGAGGCTCGCGATCGCGGTCTTGAGATCGGGCGCGATCATCTTCCTAACCCTCGGCGCATTGTCCTACAGTAAGGCCAGACTAGCGAAACAGTGAGGTCCCACCATGCGGTATCTGCACACTATGCTGCGCGTGCGCAATCTCGACGCGGCGCTCGACTTTTATTGCAAAGGACTGGGTCTGACCGAGGTACGCCGCCGCGTTGACGAAAAGAACAAGTACACGCTGGTGTTCCTGGCAGCGCCGGCCGACGACGATCTGGTCGCCAAGGGACCGGCGACCCGGCAGGCGCCGCTGGTCGAGCTCACCTACAACTGGGACACCGAGGATTACGGCGAAGCGCGCTATTTCGGCCACCTCGCCTACGAGGTCGATGACATTTATGCTTTATGCGAGCGGCTGATGAAGGCGGGCATCACCATCAACCGGCCGCCGCGCGACGGCAACATGGCCTTCGTGCGCTCCCCTGACAAACACTCCATCGAGCTGTTGCAGAAAGGCGCCCCGCTGCCGCCGAAGGAACCGTGGGCCTCGATGCCCAATACCGGCAAGTGGTGACGGCGCCGACGGTTGCTTGACGCCAACGACCTCTTTATATGTCGCGCGCATTCACGGTCGCGCCTCTTCGCGCCTTAGCGCCCTTCGTCTAGCGGTCTAGGACACCGCCCTTTCACGGCGGTAACACGGGTTCGAGTCCCGTAGGGCGCGCCAGCTACGCCAGAGCACGCTGCAGCAGACTTCAGGTATCCGCTCGCGCGCAGTTGCCCGCTCCGCCGCGCGATTTTCCTTGAAAGCGCCATTGAGGATTTGGTCAGCTTGAACTAGGGCAAATATTGCCCTATATAGGGGCGATCGCGGGAGCGCGGATGCCGGAGATCAGGCGGTTTGGCGGCTTCAAGCTCCTGATGTTCTTCCAGGACGAGAACCCGCCGCACGTGCACATTAAGGGCACCGATTTTGCTGCAAAAATCCGCATCTCGAATGGCGACTTGCTCGCTGGCACGGCGCCGAACAAGGTTTTGAAACAGGCGCGTCGTTGGATCGAAGGGCATCGGGCGGAGTTGCTGGCGATGTGGAACGAATTCCAGAGGTGATCAGCATGACCGACAACGTGACGAGGCTGACGAAAGCGCGTCCAATCGGCGGATGCATGCTGCGCGTTCGATTCGCCGGAGATCGGCGGGATTACGAGATCGACTTGACTGGGCTGATAGCTCGCAGCGCACATTTTGCGCCACTAATGGACGATGCTGAGACCTTCGCTAAGGCTGCAATCGTGGAAGATGGCCTCGGGGTAGCTTGGCCTGCCCAAACGAAATGGGGACGTCTGGACGTTTCGGCCTCGACGCTCCAGCGGATCGCGGAAGAGCAGCAGCCGATGACGGGAGCGGATTTCGCGAAATGGCGAGTGGCATTGGGATTGTCCTTGACGGAGGCGGCCAAGTTGCTTGGAGTTGGCCGGCGCACCATCATGAGCTATTTGAACAAGGGCGAACTACCACCCGTCGTTGCCATCGCCTGCCGAGCCTTCGCGCGCGACAAGCATCTGTTGGCAGCGCACTACGTGCCCGCGCGGAAAATCACCCGACCAGCCGCATGAGCCAAGCCTACCAGCGCGGCGTAGCCTTAACGCAATGTCCGGAAATTACAATTACGACAATTACGAATTACGGTGACAGTGCATTTAATTGACGCGCTGCGCCACACGCACGCCGGCTCCGCCGGACAAACGCAGACCAAAATCAAAATTGCGGAAGAGCAATTAAATGCACTGTCATTGTAATCGTGCGTAATCGCTGTCATCGCAGTCGCCGTTCGCCAAGAACGGCGGATATCGGCGGGACCCGCGGATTTTGCGGTGGGTGTTTGGGGATTGAACGTGCCTGGGCTAAGGCGCGCGCAAGATGCCGGTGCGTCACCTTCACTCCGTGGTCCACAATGTCAAACAGCGACGTGCCGTCATGACCGGGCTTGTCCCGGTCATCTCGATTCAATGGGCAATGCAGCGCCACGGCAACCGGGATTGCCGGGCCATAGGCGAGCCAACGGGTCCGGCCCGAAATGGCCGGCCCGATGACAAGCTCCGCGACGCCGTTCTTCGAACGGCTATGCCCGGCAATGACGAGTTGCGTCTTTGCGAGCGATAGCGAAGAACACACTGAGTGTCATGGCCGGACTTGTTCCGGCCATCTCGATTCAATTTGGCAAGGTCTTGCCATGATCATCGAGATCGCCGGGTCATAGGCGAGCGAAGCGACGCCGTTCTTCGAACGGCTATGCCCGGCGATGACGAGCTTCGTCATTCTCGCGATGTGGTTCGCATCCGAGTCATTCTTCAAGCGGTACGAAAAGCTTGCCTCGAACGGACGCGAGGCGATTTCTTTGCTCCCCAAAAAAGGGAGGCGGAGCGCCGAACGGCGCATCCATGTCCGATTGCCGCGCCCGATGCGCAGGCACAGCCGCGGCCCGATAAGCGGGACCGCTCGCCTTTCGGCGCTCCTCCGCGGTTATGCGCCGAGAGTTGCCCCTCGACTCGGCCCGGGCCGCGCTTCCTGGAATCACCGGATGCAAACGGGAGAACCCTCTCCGGCACCAGTGCAGCGAGCACCTCGCAGACCGGGTCAGACCGTGCCCGGACGGGACGATACCCAAACCGCCTGCGAACAAGAGCGACGAACTCCGCCCGCAGGAACCGCACCCGCTCCGTCAGTCGGCGTCACCGGTTGACGTCCCTCACGATGAGCAGGATGGGCCCCGTTATTCAAATCGGCGCGGCGCTGTCAAAAGCTTTTCGATTTGTTCAAACAAATCGCGGGGTTGCGCGGCGTGGATTTTTGCTCGGCGCGCGCTGAATGTATTTCACTCGCATTCAAAGATTCGTAGAATCTAAAATGTGCCCGTCACTCGTGGCTTTCTGTGAGGCCGAGACGTAATCCGGGATGTGCGGGCGCACCCGGGCCGTTGCTTTACATTTATTGGGGGTACAATTAATTGTCGACGCCCAGGTAGGCACTGTCATGCCAAGGAAGAAGAAATCCGGCTCCGCCGCATGGGTTGATCCCGATGATTTTGGATAGGCACCCCGCTTGCTGAATATGTATCGAATCTCATTGAAGTCGTTTGGCAGAAATTCGCGCGCAAAGTCCAGCACGGACGGCTTGCCCAGGCCGAGCTCTCGTTTATTGGGGATCGCGACGTATTTCTCATCATCGTCGATGTCATCGGGTAGCTCATCATTTAGCTCGTCCAGGTCGGAAAATTCGGAGCGCCAATAGATCTTGCCCGTCTGCCTGCACAGAACGGCCCAATGTTCGCCCAGGCCGCCGTCCATGCTGACGAATTCCAAGGCGTCGAGTATTTCCTGAAAGCTGATGGGCATTGGTCTGCAGGCAGAACGTGACGGCGGTTGCTCACGCCGGCGTGGGACGTGTTGCCCGATCAGGTATCATCGGGCAGGTCCTGGTATGTGATCCGATCCATGATCCCGCCGGCAAGGGCGACACGATAGATCGCTTCTGCGAAATACCGGTCGTCGATCAGAGCGGTGAGTTTGCTTTCGCCCAGGCGGCGCGGCAGCTCGGCATGAATGTCTTCGATTATGCCGAGGTCGAACGGCACATTGACGCCGGCCGTCATCGAGAATCGCTCAGGGGTAAAAAGTCTGGTGGCTATCATCCCTCCGTCGGGCATGGAACTCTCAAGCCCAATATCGACCAGCCATACCTCGGCGCGGCGGAACAGGTCGGTGGCGACCAGTCCGGCAGTTTCGTGGCGCCGCTCTATGACGAGAATTGAAAAACGCGCCGCGCGCATCGCCTCAAGGATGAGGGCCTCATCGGACCGCGCCGCAAGCCGGGCCGATCTGGCAAAACGGTCGATCGCCCGGGAGCGTCCCGGCGAAGCCGTGTGAATGGCGAGGTCGCAGACGTAGTTCATCTCTTCCATATCGTCGAGGATAAGAGTCTTTCCCTGTGCCAGACCCAATCGGCGAGCCTGATGCAGAAGCGCGTCACCCGATATGAACTTCAGGATTTCCTGATGATGTCGCTTGCTGATTTGCCGTAGCTGACGATAGCGGGCAAGCACCTCGTCGCGACTTGACCGCGAGTTATCGTTCTCGATCGCATTGTGTTCGCGCTGGCGAGCGACGAGGGCCATGGAACTCTCCAAGTCTTTTCACCAGGCGGCTGCGTCAGTGTCGCAACGCTCCCATGTCCTCCTTAAGCCGATCGGTTGATTCGCGGAACGGCAAAGTTTTCGGTTCAACAGGATTTTCCGACTTGTTGCGTGAACGATGGCTGTTCTCAGCTCGCTCTGCCGGTGCGCGAAGGCGGTGTAGCGCAAAATCGCATATTGCGGCAGCATCATCCGTTGGCGCGCGCGGCGGGCTGCGGCATCATAGCGCCACGGCGAACGAATAGTGCCTATCTTCATCGACTGTGGCGCGCTAATGCAATCAACTGCTCACTCTCCATCGCCAACGCCAGGGACGTGCTAGGCTGTGGCGCATGGATCATCGGATAGTTCTGCCCCGCGTCGTGGCTGCCGTCGCGGTCATGCTCGTTCTGACCGTCGCGACGGTTTCGGGCGCTGTCGCGCAGACATTGACCAATCCCAATCCGCAGCCGAGACCGTCGCCGCCGCCCGATGGCAAATCGGCCTCGACCAAGCACATGAAGGCCTGCACGTCCTATGGCGCGGGGTTTGTCCAAATCCCCGGCAGCGATGCATGCATCAAGGTCGGCGGCTATGTGACGATCGACGCCGGCGGCGGCCGCCGCTGATCTCGCCAACGCGCCGCCAAAATGGGGGCGAAGCTAACTTGGAAACTCGGGAATTGTTCCGCGCAAAATTTCCGCCCGGACCTGGCTCGCGCTTGGATTTTGTCTTGTGATTGCCACAGACCGGACCTAGGATCGCAGTCGGGCAGAGGGGTGGTTCGGGAGCAAGAGCCATGACTCTGCATGCACAGCCCGCGACGCGCACCCAGCTGGTCATTCACAGCAAAAACACCTGCCCGCAATGCAGCGCCTGGCTGCTGGCTCCCGACTGGTCCGAACATCTCAGCGAACGCTGTGTGCGTCACACCTGGTCGTGCGAAGCGTGCGGCTATGAGTTCGAGACCGCCGTGTTTTTTCCCGTAGTGGCGCAAGCGGCCTGAGGATAGGCGTGGCGCCGGCCATTGAAGTCTTCGATCACGGCGCCGTCGGCGCTTAAATAGCCCGGCCCGATCGGCGACTTGCCGTAGCCGCCGGGAATATCAAGCACGTAAGCCGGCTGACACAGGCCTGACGTGCGGCCGTGCAGCGTGCGCAGCAATGCCTGGCCTTCGGCAATTCCGGTGCGCAGATGCGCGGTGCCGGGCGCGAGATCGGCGTGATGCAGGTAATACGGTTTGATGCGGCATTCGACCAGCGCACGCATCAGCGCGCCCAATGTTTCCGCATTGTCATTCACGCCGCGCAGCAGCACCGATTGCGACAGCATTGGAATGCCGGCGTCGATGAAGCGTGCGCAGGCGGCTCGGGCTTGCCGGGTCAGCTCGCGTGGATGATTGGCATGCAGCACGACGAAGGTCGCTTTGCGGCTGCGCAGCGCGCGCACCATGGCGGCCGTGATCCGCTCTGGTGCTGCGACCGGCACGCGGGTGTGGACGCGGATCACTTTGATGTGGCCGATGGCGGCAAGCCGCGTCACGACAGCTTTCAGGCGGCGCGCCGACAGCACCAGCGGATCGCCGCCGGTAAGAATGACTTCCCAGATTTGCCGATGGCTGCGGATGTAGGCGAGCGCGTCGTCGAGCGCGGCGGCTGACAGCCCTCCCCGGCCCGGTCCGACCATTTCGCGCCGGAAACAGAAGCGGCAATAGACCGCGCAGGCATTGACGAGCTTGAGCAGCACCCGGTCGGGATAGCGATGCACCACGCCTTCGACCGGACTGTGCGCATCGTCACCGATGGGGTCGCCGCTTTCCTCCGGCGCGATCCGCAATTCGCGCGCATCAGGAACGAACTGCCGCGCGATGGGATCGTGCGGATCGGAAGGCTCGATCATACCGGCAAGGGCCGGCGTAACCGTGACGGCGTAGCGCGCCGCCACCTGTTCCAGCGCCGCGAGCCGGTCGCGGCCGACCAGGCTTGCCTCGGCGAGAGCGGATGGCGTGCGCAAGGTCCTTTGGGCGGCGGCTGTCATGGCAGGCCTCGATTGAAGGCTCGATTGATGGCTCGATAGATGGCTCGATAGATGGCTCGATTCCTGGGAGCAAGCCCCTTATGCTTGATGGGATGCCTGACAGGCAAGGTTTTGGCATAAGCGCAGTGAGCGCGGGCGTACGTTGAACTGTGCGCGCAGTCAGATGTAAGGACAGTCAAATGAAAAACTACATGGACGGCGGGGAAGCGATCCTGGAAGCGTTCCGGAAGCTTAAAATCGACTACATCTTGTCGTCGCCCGGGTCGGAATGGTCGCCGGTGTGGGAAGCGCTGGTGCGGCAAAAGGTCGGCAACCGTCAGGGCCCGGCCTATATCGACTGCTGGCACGAGACACTCGCCGTCAACATGGCGACTGGCTACACGCTGATGACCGGCCGGCCGCAGGCCGTCCTGGTGCACGCCGGCGTCGGACTGTTGCAAGGCAGCATGGGCGTACACGGCGCGCTGCAATCCGAAGTGCCGATGATCGTGATGTCCGGCGAATCCACGACCGTCGGCGAAGATCCGGACCTTCCGATCGAGCAGCAATGGTACGGCGGCCTGAGCGTCGGCGGCATCGAGCGTTTCGTCGAGAACATCACCAAGTCGGCGCGGCCGGTGACCAGCCCCTTCACGCTCTATGAGCAGGTGATCCGCGCCGGCGAGATGTCGCAGCGCACGCCGCGCGGCCCGATCTACCTCAACGTCGCGCTCGAGCACATGTTGCACGATTGGTCGCCGCCGGAAAACGATCGCGAGGTGCCGTCCGCGCCGCGGGTCGAAGCGTCCCCGGGCGAAGTCGAGAAGGTCGCCGAGCTTTTGCTGAAAGCGAAAAATCCCGTCGTCGTCGCCGAGCAATCAGGCCGCGATCCCGAGGCGTTCAAGGCGCTGGTCGAGCTCGCCGATCTGCTTGCAATCCCGGTGATGTGGGGCCGCGTGGCGAATTATTGCAATTTCCCGACCGATCATCCGCTCTATCTCGGCGTCGCGACTTACGAGCACCTCAAGGACGCCGATCTCGTCCTTCTCGTCGGCGGCCGCGCGCCGTGGTACCCGCCGCACACCAAGCCGACCAAGGGCAAGATTGTCGCGATCAACGACAACCAGTTCAAAGGCCACATGATCTATCAGAACCTGCATGCGGACGCCTACCTCGAAGGCGACATTGCCGCAGCTCTGCAATCGCTGGCGCAAGCCGCGCGCGCCGGCAAGGTCGACGCCGAAGCTGTGAAAAAGCGCCGCGATCGTTGGCAGGGCGAGCATGACAAGTTCGTTGCCGGTCTCAAGGCCGAAAAGAGCAAGGCGAACGGCAACGGCAAAGCGATCGATCCGCTCGCCTTGATCTCAACGCTGGCCGACGTCATGCCGGCCGACACCATCTACGTCGATGAGACCATCCTGCACGGGCCGATGCTGCGCCAGCATCTGCCGTTCACGACGCCGCAGAGTTTCTTCCGCGGCTTCGGCGGCCTTGGTCAGGGTCTCGGCACCGCGCTCGGCGTCAAACTCGCGGCGCCCGAACGGCCGGTCGCCTTGCTCATCGGCGACGGCGGCTTCCTCTACAATCCGGTGATCCAGGCGCTCGGCGCCACCAAGCAGCACAACCTGCCCATCTTGATCGTCATCTTCAACAACAAGGGCTACATGGCGATGCAGAAGGGGCACGTTCATCATTACCCCGACGGCGCCGCCGAAAACGCCAAGATGCATCTCGGCTCGCGCTTGAATGGCTTCGACTACGATACGCTGGGCACGCATTTCGGCCTGCACGGCGAACGCGTCGAGCAACCCGACAAACTCAAAGCCGCCATTCAAACCGGACTGAAGAAAGTGCAGGACGGCACCACCGCCATCCTCAACGTCATGGTCAGCCGCTGAGGCTCGTCATTCCGGGGTGAGCCAGGGCGCCGCAACGCCAAAGCAAGAATTCCGGTATTGACCTGCCGCCATATGTACGGATATAATCCGTACAGAATTCAAGGACCAAGGCAACGAGGACGCTGCGATGTCGGAGACCAACGCGGCTCGCGAAGATCGGATCGAATTGCGGGCGACCAAGGAGGAAAAGCGGCTGCTCGCGACGGCTGCCGCCCATGAGCGGCTCGACGTGACCAGCTTCATCATGCGCAACGTGCTGCCGACCGCGCGCGACGTCGTGGACCGCGCCGAGCGCATCGTGCTCAGCGCGCGCGACAGTAAGCGCGTGCTCGATCTCTTGGAGAATCCGCCCAAACCGACCCCCGCCCTCATGGCTGCGGCGCGGCGCCGGGCTGCCCGGAAGTAATGGCGTTGCTCGATTGGCGCGAGGAGCCGATCGGGCGGTATCACGACCGCAAGAGCTTCGACTGCGGCTTTCCCGCGCTCAACGAATACCTCGACCGCTACGCCAGACAGAACCACGAATCCGGCGGCGCCAAGACTTTTATCGCGGTGTCGCCGAACGCGCCGACCCGCGTGCTTGGGTTCTACTCGATCAGCCCGGGTTCCATCGCGTTCGCCAGCGTGCCCGCACGACTCACCAAAAAGCTCGGCCGCTACGACGTGCCGGTCTTTAGGCTGGGGCGTCTGGCCATCGACCGCTCGGTGCAGGGGCGCGGACTTGGTGGCCACTTGCTCTTGGCGGCCGGCGAACGTGCCCTGGCTGTTGCCGCAGAAGTCGGCGGTATCGCGCTTGCCATCGACGCCAAGGACGAAAGAGCGGCAAGGTGGTACGAGAGGTTCGGCGCGCTGGCGTTACTCGACGATCCGCAGAAACTGATCCTGCCGCTTGCCATCATCGCCGAGGCGATCGAGACAGCGGAGAAACGCCGGCGATGAGCAAGTAGCCAGCATGGGCGAAGCGAGATGCGGGGTAACAAGCGACGAGGTCGAACCCGGATGTCGCTGCGCTCATCCGGGCTACGCTTGCTGGATTCCAGCTTGCGCCGGGGCCACAAGTATTTCATTAGATTTTCCTAAATTACAATCCTCACACAGCAACTGCAAGTTATCAGAGACAGTTTTTCCGCCTTTGGAGTAAGGAATGATGTGATCTATAACCATCCTGACGCCGTCGCTCTTGTGAGTTCGACCACAAAACCGACAGCTAAAATTATCCCGCATAAAGATTTGGAATCGTACTTTCTGAGATGGATACCGCGGATGCGGACGATTGGCAGCGTTTGAAGCACTATCAGGAGATGCAAGATAATTTATTAGTGTCCGTCCGGAAACATATTGAATCCTGTGAATCGTTTATGATTCAAGGGTGGTGGCCTGATTCGAGGAGGGTCACCGATGTGGACGGCAAAGAACCGCGGACGCTACGACCGCAGCGCATTGCG
>Ga0207416_1001236_pt1 | contig 35769 bp, 28 predicted proteins | sample PaiPotPPM11metaG_FD_184107 | JGI IMG/M metagenome (GOLD analysis project Ga0207416, IMG submission 184107) | Iron sulfur acid spring bacterial and archeal communities from Banff, Canada, to study Microbial Dark Matter (Phase II) - Paint Pots PPM... ...
TGCTCGCCGCGGCCGTCGCGCCGCTGCGGGTCCCCAACCCGGCGGCGCGCGGCGACACGGGACGGCCCGCCGTGCTCGCCGGCAAGGCGGCGCTGGCCCACCTGGTCGCCCGGGCGCTGCCGGGCGGGGCGCCCGAGCGGGAGTCCGGCGCCCTCGACGGGGTTCTGCGCACGCTCGGGCGGGCCCTCCACCCGGCGCTCAGCCCCCTGCTCCCGCCGCCCGACCCCGACGACCCGGCCTCGCTGGTCCTGGTGCCCACCGGGGCGCTGCACCGCCTGCCCTTGCATGCCCTGCCCTGGCCAACGGTCACGAAGGGGCGGCTGCTGGACGGCTACGCCGTCTCCTACGCCGCCAGCGCCGACCTGGTCGCGCTCGCCGGGCGCCGCCCGGCCGCGGGCGGCGGGGCGGCGGCGCTCGCGCCGGGCCTGCCCGAGGCGGCGCCCCTGCCGGGCGCGCTGGCGGAGGCGGCCGCCCTGGCGGCGCTCGCCGGGTGCGCCCCGCGCCTGCGCCGCCGGGCCACGGTGCGGGCGCTGCTCGACGAGCGGGTGGCGGCGGGGGTGCGCTGGGTGCTGCTGGCGACGCACGGGCTGGCCGCGGGCCCGGACCACGGGCAGTCCGGCCTGCTCCTGTACGACGAGCGGGGCCGGGAGGAGGTCTGGCTCACGGCGGCGGAGATCCTGGCACGGCTGCCGCTGGAGGGGGCGGAGCACCTGGCCCTGGGCGCGTGCTCCGCCCATGCCCTCGACCCGGCGCCGGGGGACCGGCTGGCCGGGCTGGTGCGGGCGCTCCTGTACCGCGGGGCGCGCAGCGTGGGGGCGACCCTGTGGCCGGTGCGCGACGACGCGGCGGCGCTGGTGAACACCTGGACCTTCGAGGCGCTGCTCGGCGGCGAGCCCGACAAGGCCAAGGCGCTGCGCGCGGCGGTGCGGCGGCTGCGGCGGTGCGGGGGACCGGAGGCGGCAGCGGAGCTGCGCCGCCTGGCCGCACAGCTGCCGCCGGACGACCCGGCGCGTGAGGCCGTGGACGAGATGGCTGCGGACCTGGGTGAGCGATCGCTGCCCTTCGCCAGGACGGTCGACTGGGCCCCCTTCGTCCTCCACGGCGCACCGCTCATTGCACTGGCTGGAGCTGCTGCCAGCTAACGCGGCAGGCGACGATTCAGAGCGGCGAGTGTGAGAGCAGGAGCCATGGTTCTCTTGACTACGCGCCCATGCACCCTACCATCGTGACTCCGATCCTGGTGTTGGACTGCGGAGCATCACATGGACAACTCTGCGTTGGAAACTGTTTACTTGATCTTGCCCGTCTGGAGCGCAGTGGAGAAGGGGTCTCTCTCCTGCCAAGCTTGCAAGCGCCGGAGCAGGTCGACGTGCTTGACGACCTGGCGATCGACAGCCTGCGGCTGTGGGACCAGTTGGCATCGCCGGCGCGGGAGCACCTGGTCGCTCTTGCGGTCACCAACCTTGCGTGTGCAAGACAATCCTGGCAGCCGGGACTCCTACTCAACACACTGCACACTGCCGCCAGGGCACTGCGCCTTCGATCGAAGGAACGGAACTCGCCTGAGGATCTCGACTTCAGTGTCCGGCTGTATCAAGAGGAGCTTGGGTACGCGCCCGATGGTCCCTTGCGCGCACTGTGCCTTAGCAACCTCGCTCGTGAGGATGCCATGGATGAGCATGTATTCCTCCCTTGTCTCATGGATTGGTCGTACTGCCGCTCGGCGACACGTCCCGCCGGGCGGTGAAGCCAATGCCAAAGAGGCCCTACGACCAGCGCAGACGCGTAAGGCTTAATCCGACAACGAGACCTGGACGGTTACCGCACCGTCGGTGGCATTCGGCAGAAGCTGCCGAGCGCTACCCCTGGTAGCGAGGAAGGCGAAGTCTCGTTGTCGGATTAATTGGCCGTCAACATCCGTCGCGACCGGACGTTGGCGGGGAACATCCCAGCCCTTGCTATAATGAGGCGGCGCCCAGGGCGCGGCGTTAGGCCCTCAAGCTGAGCATGCCGGCTGATTGTGACTTAAGCAAGAATGCCCGCGTTAGGGAGCGGAAGATGCGGCTCCACGTCACGGACGAAGTACTCCATACCGTCTCCTACCAGGACGCGTACGCCGGTGGCGGCATCCAGAACTCCGAACTCCCGATCGTGCGGGCCGTCGCCAGCCGCCTTACCGGTGCCGTGGAGGCCGTCGTCTGCTGTTCCGACCTGCAAGGCATCGTCCCGGCTGCGCGCTGGGACGCTCCGCGTAGGCTGGTGGGCGAAGTTGTCGCCGAAGAGCTCGCCATACTCGCGGAACTTGGCGTGCTGCCCACGGCCAGTCGTGTCGGCGTCCTGCTCGCCGGGGATCTCTATACGATACCCACGCTCGACCGGCGTGGCGGTTACGGGGATGCCTGGCCCGTCTGGCTGGCGTTCGCGCGCCGCTTCCGCTGGGTCGTCGGCGTCGCCGGCAACCACGACGATCTGACACAGCCGACAGACGAGGTGCGTGCGCTCCAGCGAACAGGCCGCCTGCGCCTCCTCGATGGCGCCGGCACAACGTAGACGGACTACGTCTGGCCGGGGTCAGTGGCATCGTTGGCCGGCCAACGAAACCGTGGCGCAAGAGCGAAGACGAGTGCGTGGCTGCCGTGCGTGCCGGACTACGGCTGCGGCCCGATGTGCTTCTGCTGCATGAAGGTCCAGACCTGCCTGCGCAAGGACTGGCGGGACGGCCGGCGGTACGCACGGCCTTGGAGCGGGCGGACCGCGCCGCTCCGAACATGCTGGTCGTTTGCGGTCACTGCCATTGGGACGTTCCGATCATCGAACTGTGCTCTGGTGTCCAGGTGTTGAACGTCGATCACCGTGTTGTCGTCGCGATGGAGGCCAACTGACCAGAACCCTCAGGTGGGCGGATTGCGCCGCGGCTATCCCCCTGGTGTGGCAAGGTCGGTACTCGCTCGCGCTGGCTCCTTCGTGGGCATGCACGCCCAGAGACACCTGATCCTTTGCCATCGCGCAGACCACTCTGGCTCGAGCTTCACTATGCCTCCCGCTGGCTGAACGCCAGCGTTGCCGTGGCCGAGGATAAGGGCAACGCCGCCGTCCTTATTGACTAGCCCTACCTCCACGTAAGAGACTGTGTGACAAACAGGTGTTCTGCGCTAGGCGTCGGGACATGAGGCCGATCCTGGTGAGATACATCTGGGCTTCGGTCGACTCCTCCAGGTGTTCGTAGTCTTTGGCGAGGCAGCGCCGCTTGGAGATCCACGCGAGCGTGCGCTCGACGACCCTGCCACACTGCCCTCATCCCGGTCGTAGCGCACGAGTCGGGGCATGGCGTTCGTCCTCTCTCCTCATGATATAGGGTGCGGCGGGCTGCTGGGGCCGGCGACGGGTCGGCCCAGCCACTGCTGGCGGAGGTCGTCGGCGACGGAGCGGGCGCGGAGCTGGCGCAGCCGCTCCCGTTCGGCGGCGTCCGCCCAGACGATCCAGCGGTGGGGGCAGGCGCCCTGCCGCCGGGCGCGGACCCCGCCCCGGCGGACCCAGTGCATGAGGGTCCCTTTCGGGATGGCCAACTCGGCGGCGAGGTCGCCGGCCCACCACTCGTCGGCGGCGAGCTCCCGCGGCGGCCAACGCCGGGCGCGCCCGGCGGGCAGGCCCAGGGGACGGCGCAGATCGTTGATCGCGCTTGACGAGAAGGCGGCGCCCCGCGGCGGCCGGAACCCTTCGTCCGCGAGGCGCTGGGCGATCACGGCGGCGGACCAGCCCTCCGCGGCGAGGGCGCGCACCCGCGCGCACAGGGCGGAGTAGTCGCTGAGCGCGGCGGTGTGGCGGATCGGGCGAACGACCTCGCCCGCCGTCGGCTCCCCGCCGGCCCAGTGCAGCGTCACCCACACCCGCTCGCTCGCGTCCTGCGCGTCGACCTCCACGCGGTCGAGCACCTGGCGCAGGATCTCCTTGCGGTCGGCGTCGGTGGTGGTAGGAGCCGTCCACAACGCCGGGATGTCCACCGCCACCCGGCGGATGGCCTCTCGTTCCGCCGCCGTGAGGACGCGCGGTTGCTCGCGGCGGAAGCGATGGTACTCCTCCTCTAATTGCTGGTATGCGCTGAGGTTTTCTTCCCAGGCGCGCTCCAGCGTCCTGGCGACCAGCCGCTTGTCTGGATCGACTGGGTCGTAGATGCAAACGACTGGTGGGCTCGCCGGGGATGATGTGTTCGATGGTGATCTGCTCGTCCGTGACGACGATGCGCTCGACCACCAAGCGTAGGACCTTTTGCCTGACTTCGAAGGACGATACCACGAGCTGCTCCCGGATGCGCGAGCAGAAGGCGGTGACCGTCTCGGTCAGGTTGACCGTCTGCTGGGCTTGGATGACCTGCTGACAGATCACCTGCGCCCGCTCGTCGAGGCGCTGAGCGGCATCGCGCAGGCGCTGCCGGCGACTGCGGAGCTCCTCCAGTTCCCGTACCCCGACTTGGTAGGCATCGAGCAGCCGCTGCTCTTCCCGCCCCAAGGCGGCCCGCTGCCGCTCGAGGCGCTGCAGCTCGCGCTGTGCGTCCGAGAGACCAGGGCCGTCGCCCACCCGTTGGCGCCGCAGGTATTCCAGGATCAGAGCTGGTTGGCTGAGGAGGGTCCGCACGTGCTCCCAGACCAGGGGCTCGATGTCCCGTTGGCAGATGGACCGCAACGAGCAGCGTTGCTCCACCGGCTCGGCGCTGCGCCGCCGCGTGCACTCGTAGCGCCCGCTGGCCACGCCGCTGTGCCCGCCCAGGCGCCGCCCGCAGTAGCCGCAGACCAGCAGCCCGCTCAGCAGGTACGGATGGCGCTGCTTGCGCGGCGAGCGCTCGCGGTTCAGCTGCAACTGCCGCTCGGCCATGGCGAAGGTCTCCGCGTCGATGAGGGCCGGCCAGGGGATGGCGATCCACTCCGCGCGGGGCCGCAGCCGGCGCGGCGGGTCCTTGGTCGGCCAGCGATACCACTGCGAGCGCTCGGTCGGCTCGGCCGGCGCGTTCTCGGTGCGATTGTAGTAGTGCTCGCCGGTGTAGAGCCGGTTGGTCAGGATCTTGTACACGGTGGCCGGGCACCAGCGCGGCTGGCCGCGGCGCGTCGGCACGCCGCGCTCGCTCAGCCGTTGGGCGATGGCCTGCACCGAGCGCTGCTCCTCGATCAGCCAGGCGTAGATCTGCCGGACCACCGCCGCCTCGGCCTCGTGGACGACGCAGCGACCGCCGTGGCCGTCGCTCGGGAGGTAGGTGTAGCCGTAGGGGCCTGCGCCGGTGAAAAACGCGCCAGCGCGGGCGGCGTGGAGCTTGCCCCGGCGCCCGCGCTCCTGGAAGGCGGCGCGCTCGAACTCGGCGAAGAGGCCGTGGACCTCGCGCACCAGGCGCTCCTCGGGGCTGGAGCCGGCCGGGCCGTGCACGAAGACGACGGCGCAGCCGGCGCGCTCCAGCTCCTCCACGACCACGTACTGATAGGCGTAGTGGCGGGCCAGGCGGTCGGGTGCCAGGATCAGCACCTGATCGAGCTCGCGGCGCCAGGCGGCGTCGCGCAGGCGGTCCAGGCCGGGGCGGTCGAGGCGGGCGCCGCTCACCCCATCGTCGGGGTAGCGGTGCTCCGGCGCGATGACCAGCCCGTGTTCGCGGGCGTAGGCCTCCAAGGCGGCGATCTGGCTCTCGATGGTCCCCTGCTTCTCCTGCTGTGCCGTCGAGACGCGGGCATACAGCGCCGTGGTGGTCATCGCCGCACGTCCGGGTCGGGATTGGACCGGCCCGCTCGCCCGGGCGTGGCGTCCCCCGCCGCCGGTCGGGCCTGGGCGGCCCGAGCAAGCAGCATGTAGGCGACGCCCAGGCGCTGGGCCGCGTCACGACGGGGGACGGCGGTGAGCACCACCCGCCACGGCCGGGGCAATGGGCCGGGCGGGCGCGGGGCGGGGCGAGCGGCCATTGCGTCTCCTCTCCGCGGCCGGCGCGCTGCGAGGCGCTGGCAACCCAGCCGCTCGGCCGGCCGCCGGGAGGAGTATGGCCCCATCGGAGCCGGGCCCGCCCGCGAGTCTGTCACGCCTCAGCCTCCCGCCAGCGTCGATCCCGCCGCTGGTAGCGCGCCGTGGCCTCGCGGCGCAGCGTGAGGGAACAGCAGAAGCTTAGGATCGCGATTGCATCTACGACGTGACGGCGTGGTACTGCCTGACGGCGCGATCGGCCTCGTAGGCGGCGCGCTCCCGTCGTTGCTGCCAGAGCCGGTCGAGAGCGCCGGCAGGCCGGTGGTGCAGGCCAAGCTGAAGCGCAGTGGCAGGCACTGGGCGAGGGCCAACTTCAATCCCGTGGTCGCCTTGCGCATGCATCCCCTGCGTGTAGTGAACGGTTGGCCCACCGCCGAGCATCCTTGGCGCCGTCCCCTTTTCCATCGATTTCAGGAAGCAAGCTAACCGCACAATACTCTTTGGTCCACCCCAAAAACGCCGTCGCCCCACCTGCAAGCTGCTCCCCGCCGGGGAGATGGCGGCACGTCACTCACCGAGGCCGTTCCTTCTTTGGCGAAGTAGGAGCTCAAGAGTTCCCCGGTAGAGTCTCGATGAATCTCAGCGCCATGATCCTCGACTGGGAGGACCGACGCCCCGACGAATTGGAAGCCGCCGAGGTATCCTGATACACTGCTCGCATGATTTCTCCATCCATCGGGGTGACAGCGTGACTCGACCCATCGCCATTGCGCGCGCAGATCAAGCCCACCACAGGGGTCGCCTGGGCGCGGCTACCCCATCGGCTCACGAGCCGATGAACACCCAGATCCGAGCCATCGACGGGACCTACGTCCTCTTCCAATACGGCCAGCCCGTGCCTGCCTTCGATACCTGGACGCTCCAGCAGCCCGGACGCACCTTCCTCGCGCTAGATGGGACCTGGAAGTGGGCCGAAGATGCCCGGAATGAGGGCACCGTCCGGGGCTGGTTCGCTCCAACCTTCGACGATTCGAGCTGGCCAGATCGCCCCGTGCCCGCGAGCTGGGACCTCTACGATACGCCCGGTTTCGGCAGCTACGACGGCGTCCAATTCGGCACTGGTAGCGCCTTCTACGATGGCTACACTTGGTATCGCCGCCACCTGACTCCGCCAGCCGTCTGGATCGGCCACTTCGTCAAGCTCATATTCTTGGCGGTGAGCTACGAGTGCTGGGTCTACGTCAACGGCCGGCTCGTGGGTCAGCACCACGGAGGGAACACCCCGTTTGCCCTCGACGCGAGCCGCCATCTCCTGCCGGGCAGGGATAACGTCATTGCCGTGCGCGTCTACCGTCGTCCCTGGTGGACTTCCTACACCAAGCCCGGCGCGCAGCAGATCACCGCTGCGACCGAGGTACCCCACAAGCCCGTGGACTACTGGCCCTATGCCGGGATCACCCGTAGCGTCAATCTCGAGGCGACCGGCCTGGTGACCATTAGCAAGGTGCTGACCGCGACCGGTGACCACGTGCTGTCGGTGCGCGCCGTGCTCTACAACCACGGCGATCGCGTCGAGCGTCGTCAACTGGTGATTGATCCGGGCGCGGGCGGGGACGCGCGGTTCCGGGAGCTATCCATCCACCCGGGCCAGGTGGCAGTGGAAGCCTTCCGCTTCGCTATCCCGCGAGCGCGGTGGTGGTCCCCCACCTCACCCACAGTCTACGCTCTGCGAGCCACCCTTTATCGGGTCGACGGACAAGGTCGTCACTCGCTCGACGATCGCCTGGACGTGGTCTACGGTATGCGCACGGTGGCCGTCGACAACGCGCGCCTGCTGCTCAACGGGCGGCCGATCTTCCTCAAGGGCGTGAACTGGCACGAGGAGACGGCCGCGCATAGGCGCTCCCTGACGGCGGCGGACTACGACAGGGAGCTGGGCCGCATCCTCGACCTCAACGCCAACTTCGCGCGCAACTGCGTCTACAATCGCCACCCCTACGCGTACGAGTATGCCGACCGGCACGGCCTGCTGATGCTGGACGACTCGGACAACATGTGGCTGGACACGGCCCAGCAGGCCCTCCAGATGCACTCCTACGGCCTCTCCCGGGCGATGGTCGCGACCATGGCGTGGAACGAGCTGAACCACCCGGCCGTAATCATGTGGTCGTTGCAGAACGAATCGGAGATCGGGCACGACGGGGACGCCTGGGTCTACCGAGCCCGGATAGCCGAGATGGTCGCCACCGTGAAGGCGCTCGACATCCAGGACCGTCCGGTGACCTGGGCCTCCTCCAGCAGCTGGGACCCGGCCTTCGAATTGGCCGACGTGGTCGGCTTCAACGAATACTTCGGCTACTTCTACATGCATGATTCCGATTTGGGCAAGACGTTGGACCAGGTCCATCGCAACTGGCCCGCGAAGCCGATCCTGATCACGGAGAACGGCACCTACGCCTATCCCGGCAGCCGGGGAGCGGGACCGGCGACCGAGCAAGGCAGCGAAGCTTGGCAGGCTGCGGCGTTTCAGAGCCACTGGCAGCAGGTCACCGTCGGCACGGATACGCTGACCACACCCCGCCAGCCCCGCCTGCGCTACATGGCCGGCTACACCTACTGGCTGCTCAAGGACTACAAGCAGCGTCTGCAGTACAACCGCCAGCACAACGGCATCTCCACCATGGGGATGGTGACCTTCGACACGGAGACGCCGCGCCTGATCTACCAAGCCTTCAAGGATGCGTCGAACCCGGTCCCCCGAGCCTGGCGGCCGCGACCCTTCCGCCGGCCGCCGTACCGCACGGTACGCTCGCTACCCGGGGAAGGAGTGACACAATGGATAAGCCTGCTGACGAAACCCTGCGCCTTTGGGAGCCGGTCTTCCTGGCGATCCTCGACGGCCGGATTGGGCGAGACGACCAGCGTGCCATTCGCCTTGCCCTTCAGGGTCTGGGGCGACAGCCGAACCCTCTGGAGTCCAAGGCGCTAATCTCTTGGCTGTCAGATCAACTCAAGCTCTGGGAGCAACAGAGCGGTGACGCAGTTGGGCTGGACGGTATCGTCGCCATTGCGCTTGTAAACCTGGAAGCCGCCCGGCTGATGGAAGACGACGAAGCGCGATTATATTCGCTGCTGCTCGCCGCATGGGCACTTCGGGATGCCTATGGCACCAGTCGAAATGCAGCGGATCTGAATCGGTGGATCGAGTGCGAGGAGGAGGCGATCCTCGTCTCGGGCGATTCGGAAACTGCCGTGTCGTTGGCCGGCCTAATCCGAGCCTTGGGCGAGCGCTACCGCCTCAACGGTGATATTGCCGACCTGGAGCAACGGATCAGTCTCCTGGAGAGGGCGGTAACCGTGACGCGCGACGGCCCGCTACGGCCAAAGTATCTAAACAACCTAGCAAGTACGCTGTGGGATCGCTACTTCCGGAACCAGGACATCACGCAGCTGGAGAGGGTGATCTCGCTGGCGGAAGAGGCGGTCGCCCTAACAGCCGACGACACCGATCAGAGTAGATTCCGCGAGAACCTCGCGGCGTTCATCGGCGAGCATTTTCGCCGCCTGGGAGAGCCGGTGGACCGGGAACGCCAGATAGCATTGCTGAAGGAAGCAGCCGACCTTCCTCCCGACGCGCCCGACCTTGCCGCGCGTCTCGAGAGGCTGGCCGTACAGTACAACCAACGTGGGGATCCCGTGTCCTTGGGCCACGCCATCGTTCTCTTCGAGGAGGCACTCCGTCTCAGTCCCGAAAGCTCCGACCTGAACGCTCGACGTAACAACCTAGCAGTGACTCTGGCAGCCCGGTATCGCCTCCTGAGCGACCTAGCGGATCTCCATCGAGCGATCTCCCTTATGGAGGAGGTGATGGGGCAAGGGGCCAAAGGTGCCGAGCGGCCACTACTGCTGCACAACTTAGCCGATCTACTGAGACAAAGGTATCAACTTGCCGGCGATGCGGCGGATATCGAGCGGTCGATCCTTCTGGAACAGGAAGTACTGCGGCTCTCGCCGCACGATCCAAACCGACATGTATCGTTCAACCACCTGGCGCTCTCCTTTGCTGCTCGTCACAAGGTAACAGGACAAGCAGCCGACCAGCAGCAGGCCATCACGCTGTTGGGGGAAGCCGTCGACCACAGCTCATCAGACCCGGACCATATCCTCCACATCAACAACCTGATGGACGCCCTTGGGGAGCGCTATGACCAGCAGAGCGATGCTGCCGACTTAGAACGCTTGATCGCCTTGGAGGAACAGGTGCTCGACCTGAGCGCCAGCAGCGCCGACAGGGTGCCTGCACTTCACAAGCTTGCAGAGCTATTATCCAGGCGCGGCCAGCCCGCTGATCTAACGCGAGCAATCGACTTGCTCGACGAAGGTCTTCAACTCAGTCGGGATAGGAAGAGCCGGTATGCCTTGCTCCGAGGCATGGCCATCGTCTCGCGGCAGCGCGGCGGTCCCGACGATATGGATCGGTGCATCTTGGCTCTAGAGGAAATGGTGCGTGTATCGACCCCCGACGTCGATCGCGGCGACATACTTGACGAGCTGGCAAGAGTCCTGATGCAGCGAGCGATCTCGCAGGGTTCCAAAGACTACTTGGACCGAGCAATCTCCGTACAGGAGGAGGCGGTGTCGCTAACCGCCGTCGGCCCTGTACGGGCTGAACGTCTCCATGCGCTGTCCCGCTTCCTTGCCGAACGTGGAACCGCCTCGAGCCCCGACATGGGACTGGACCGCCGCATCGTCCTCCTAGAGGAAGCGGCCGTCCTTTCACCGGACGGTCCGCGCCGGCCCCCGCTGCTCACAGATCTGGCGAATGCGATCGGTGAGCGGGACGCAGCACTGGGTGAGCCGCGCCATCTCATGCGGCGAATCGACATCCTAGAGGAAGCGCTGGCGCTTTCGCCAACTGGGCCGGGTCGCGCGAAGTACCTCTACAACCTCGCCAGTGCCCTAGGAGAGCGCTACCGCATCCAAATGGCAGTACCTGATCTGGAACGGGCGCTCTCCCTGCTGGAGGAGGCGCATCAGCTCGCTTCCGATGGCCCTCTTCGAGCGAAAATCTCATCCAAACTCGGGCTTGCCCACGGAGACCGGCACGACTTAGAAGGGAATCCCGACGACCTAGCTCGGCGGATCTCTCTGCTCGAAGAGGCCGTAAATCTCACTGCCGACGGTCCGGACCGTCCCATGTATCTCAACGACCTAGCAGCCTGCTATGGTCAGCAAGATGACATTGCTCAGGTGGAACGACGCATCACTTTGCTTGAAGAGGTACTTGTCCTCGCCGGCAGCAGCGCCGACAGGACCAAATATGTGCTGAACCTGGCAGACGCGTTGCTCAACCGTTTTATCCTCCGAGGCGAGGGTGCTGACGTCGAGCGGTGCATTAGGCTCTTGGAAGAGACGATCGCCAATACTGCGAGTGAGGCGGACCGGGCACTGCTTCTCACTACTCTAGGTTCGACGATCGGCCACCAGTATTACATTGTCGGCGACGTCGGCAGCCTTGACCGGAGAGTCACGGTCACCGAGGAAGCACTGGCGCTTACGCCCCCCGGTCCGGGCAGCGCTCGATTTCTCAACAACGTTGCTGCGTCCCTGACCGACCGAGGCGCGCATCGCAGCGACCCGGCCGATCTGGAGCAAGCGACCGCCATGTTGGAACAGGCGATCCGCCTGACGCCGCAGGGCTCTGACCGAGCACATTGGCTGACGAGCCTGGGACGTACCTTGGCCGCACGTTATGCCCTGGGGCTGGACCCTGACAGCCTCGAACGGGCAATATCGCTGCACGAGGAGGCCCTGCTCACCGGCCTGGACCGTGAACGTCGAGCAGTTTGCCTCAGGGAGTTTGCCCATTGCTTGCTCGAGCGCTACCGTCTCAAGAAGAACCCTCTGGACCTGGAAAGGCAAATCACAGTCCTGAAAGAGGTCGTTGACCTCAGTCCCACAGGTGTTCATCACGCCAGCCACCTTAACCACCTGGCTATGGCCCTCGGCGACCGCTATGCTCTACTCCACGACCCCAACGATCTGATGCAACGGATCGCGCTACTCGAAGAGGCGGTTCAGCTAACACCTGATGGTCCCAACCGGGCAGCATTCATGCACAACCTGGCCAATGGCCTGGCCGCGAGGTTCGACCTTACGCCCCATGCAGACGACCTCATCCGAATGCTCGATCTCCAGCAAGAAGCGATGCGAATGGCTGACACTTCCAAGCTACCAGGCGTCAGCAAGAGACTTGCCCATTGGCTCTTGGCGCTCGGTTGGCCGGTGGGCGATATCGTGTCTGTGTTGGAACGGGGTACCGAGGCGCTGGAGCGCATGCTCGCATCAACGAGCGAGGAGTACGGAGCATCCCTTCTCAGCGACAATGGCGATCTCTATGACTTGCTGGTCGGCACCACCCTGCGCGTTGCAGAGCTCGCAACGTCCAAAGCCGATCCCGCCACGTCCGCCCGCCACAAGGAGCAGGCCTACTGGGCAGCTGAGCGAGGCAAGGACCGGAGGGGAGCGGCGCTGCTGGCCAGCAGCGCCGCAACGCCGCACGATGCTGCCGGGCGCCGGCTTCTAGAGGAAGTCGAGGGGCTGCGTCGAGAACTGTCACGCCTTTATAGATTGATGGGCAGCGATATCGGTTCGGTCAGACGCATAGCTAGCGCCGACATGCGCCGCGGCTGGCTAGCCGAGATGCCCAGGGATCACACCTTGCCAGTCGAGCCCTTAGGGCCGGACGATCTCGATCATGCTGACAACCTGGAGCGGCCCTCCGTACCTGGCGAACAGACCAAGACATTACACCACAGTCTGTCAATGCAGGTGGAGCACAATTGGGCGAGGATGCGCTCCTTACTCGCAAACCTGGCCAAGACCGACCTCAACTACGCCTCGGTGCGGGGCTTCGCCACGCCCCTGCGTCCGGAGGAGATCGCCGCCGCGCTACCTCCGGGTGGTGCCTTGGTGCTGCTTTACCCCCTCGACGACAGCATCGCTTGCTTTGTACTTCGCCAGCCTGATACCACTTCGGGCGTCCCCCTGCTCGCTGTGGCCACCGTTCCGCTAGTCGTCCCGAACGTGGCGATCCGCGACGACGCGGACCCGCCTGCCACTCTAGCTGGCAAGGCCGCGCTGGCTCACCTGGTTGCTCGGGCACTTCCAGGGGGACAACCCGCCTCGAGCGGTCTACTTGACATGGTGCTGTCCCAGCTCGGCGCAGTACTCTTCCCCGCGCTCAGCCCCTTGCTCCCGTCGCCCAACCCGGGCGACCCTCACTCTCTAGTGCTGGTGCCCACCGGCGCTCTGCACCGGCTGCCCTTGCACGCCCTGCCCTGGCCCAGCCTCGTCAAGGGGCGACTACTAGACGGCTACACGGTCTCCTACGCCTCCACTGCGGACGCCCTCGTGCTGGCCAGCCGCAAAGAGGCGGCCTCAGCAGGGATGGTAACCCTGGCGCCCGGCCTGTCGGAGCGGCCCGGCGCTCCGGAGCTTGCCGGCGCGCTGTCACAGGCAACGGCCGTCGCCGCGCTAGGGCACGGGCGGCCATTCCTTCGTCAAAATGCCAACATCGGCGCGCTGGTCCTGGAGCGCATCGCAGACGGGCAGCGCTGGGTGGTTGCTGCGACACATGGGCTTGCTGGGGGCCCAGATGCGGCACGCACGGGACTGCTGTTCTTCGACGAGCAGGGGCAGGAAGGCGTGTGGTTGACGGCCCAGGAGATCCTGGCACGCCTGCCCCTGGGCGGAGTGGAGCACCTGGAGCTGGGCGCGTGCGCGACCCACGCCGACGACGCGGCCCCGGGCGACCGGCTGGCCGGGCTGGTGCGGGCACTGCTGTACCGCGGGGCGCGCAGCGTGGGAGCAACGCTGTGGCCGGTAGGGGACGCCGCGGCGGCGCTGGTGAGCGCCTGGACCTGGGTGGCGCTGCTGGGCGGGGAGACGAACAAGGCCAGGGCGCTGCGGGCCGGCGTGCTGCGGCTGCGGCGATGCACTGGTGCCGAGGCCGCGGAGGAACTGCGTCGGATGGCAGGAGATCTTCCGGCGGGCGATCCGGCACGGGAGGGGGTAGAGCACCTCGCCTGGTCCCTGGCTGGGCAGGCGCTGCCTTTCGCCAGAACCGCCGACTGGGCTCCCTTCGTCCTCCACGGCGCGCCGCTCACTGCATCGGCGGAAGCATCTGCTAGCTAATGCGGTGGACAGGCGACGATTCATCGCAGCAAGCCTGAGAGCGGAGGCTCATAGGTGCGCCACAAGTTTTCGCGCCGCCTGGTTGTACATAGGAAGCAAGATACACGGTGTTGCCCGTCGCTCAGACCATTCTCCTGGGGAAGACAAGCAAGCACTGCGAAAACGTGTAGCGCACCTGAGGCTCATTGCTCCCTTTGACAACACGCCGATGCGCCATACCATAACTACCTCGATCCTCGTGCTCGGCCGTGGAGCGTCGTATGAACAACCCAGCGATGGAAGCCGTCGTTCTGACCTTGCCCGTCTGGAGTGCGGTGGAAGCGGGCTCGCTCGACCACAATGACGAGGAGGCCATCCAGGGGGCGCTGGGTCACCTGCCCGAGACGCCTACGCCCGAGCAGGTCAAAGAGCTTGGCGGGATGTTGCTTGACGGACTGCAACGCTGGGACCAACTGGACCAGCGCGCGCAGGAGCACCTCTTGGCCCTGGCTGTCACGAATCTGGGGTGCGCTAGGCAATTCGGAGAGCCCCAAATCCTTCTCATCACGATTTACACGGCCGCCGTAGCAATGCGGCGCTGTTTCAAGGCACAACGCAAGATTGAGGATATCGATGCCAGCGTCGAGCTTTACCGAGAAGATCTCGACGAATACGTCCCTGCCGGTCCGCTGCGCGCATTATTCCTGAACGACTTGGCAGTGGCATTGACTCACCGCTACGAACTAACTCATCAGTTGGCCGATCTGAACGGCCGGATTGAAGCTTTGACAGAGGCGGTACCGCTGGCGCCGAACGAGGAAGCGCGAGTGAATTATGTGCATGACCTCGCACTCGGCTTGGGGGACCGGTACAAGGTGACGGGCGACCGGACCGATCTCGATGGCTCGATAGGCCTTCTGGAGCAGGCACTGACGTTCAGCAATGGCCGGTCGGAGCGAGCGTGGCTTCTCAATAGCCTTTCCAGCGTGATAGGCATCCAACACGAAACGACGGGCGACATGGCGGGCCTAGAGCGGCGCATCCGCCTCTGTGAGGAGGCGCTTGAACTTGCGCAGATGGACCCACGCCGGCCAGCCTACCTCAATGGACTATCCGATGCCCTCGCTGACCGCTTCGCGTGGCTGGGTGAGCCGAGCGACCTGGATCGGCGCATCGGGTTGCTCGAAGAGGCCCTCGCTCAGGAAACGGTCGATGAAAACCGGGCCATCTGCATGCACAACCTGGGAAACGCCCTCGGTGATCGCTTCGACTTGTTGGGCGATCCCGCCGACCTGAATCGTCGTGTTGATCTTGCCGAAGCGGCCGTCGAACTGATTCCGCCAGGGCCAGGCAGGCCGTTGTATCTTTCCGGTCTAGGCCACGCGCTCGAACAGCGATACGTACTGGCCGGCGGTCTCACTGATCTCGAGGGCTCCATTCACCACAGTCGACAAGCACTCGCCATGAATCCGGCCGATTCGGATCGGCCGGACTTGCTGAGCAAGCTTGCGCTCTCACTGATGCATAGGTTCGACCGTACGGGTGACAAGAAAGATCTCGATGAAGCTGTCGCTCTCCTCGAAGAGGCGTTAGGGCGCAATCCGACCGGTTCGCTGAGGGCTCAACTCCTCAACAACTTCGGCGTCGCTTTGGCCCGACGCTATGTGCTCTCGGGGAACCCAGCCGACCTGGATGAGAGGGTCCAACGGCTCACAGAGGCCGTCGAGATGGCCCCCGGGGGCCTGGATCGTCCAGGCCGCCTTAGCAATCTCGCCACGGCGCTCCGAGATCGTTACCATTTACGGAAACATCCGGTCGACCTCGAGGAAGGTATTGGCTTGTTGCGGCAAGCTGTTGGACTGACGCCGTCGGGTTCGCGACGGCCTATGCTGCTCAGCAACCTCGCTGCGGCGCTGGACGACCGCTTCAATGTCTCAGAAGACGAGGCCGACTTGAATCAGCAGGTACGCTATCTGGAGGAAGCAGTTCGACTCGTTCAGTCGGGGCCCCGCCTTCCGATGCTGCTGAGCAATCTCGTCGGCGCTCGATTGAAGAGTCTCACGTTCCACGACTCACCGGCAAACCTCAATGAGTGTATACGCCTGGCTGAGCAAGCAATCAGCCTAACGGCACAGGGGCCTGCTCGTGCAAGCCGGCTCAATAACTTGGCCGTCGCTCTGGGCATGCGATATGAACAGCAGGGTAATCGAAACGATCTGGAGCATCGAGTCCGGCTTCTCACTGCGGCGCTCACCATCGCGGGTGCTAGCGAGCGCCCCGGCCTTGGTAGCTCCCTTGGCACTGAACTCCTCCGGCTCGCCGATCTCTCCTCGGATGTTGTAACCGCCTACGGTTACCTTGTAGAGGCAGCAGAGGCCCTCGACACCGCCGCATCAGCCTTGGAACAGGTGCTACTCATTGCTGACGAGCAAGATGAAGGCTATCTACTCCACCGCCACCACTTTCTCTATGCCCAGTTGGTGTCGTGTGAGATGCGCTTGCACGATATGGCAATCGCGGCTGGCCGGAGGGAAGAAGGCGATGTTCACGCGAGGAAAGCATACGCTGCTGCTGAGCGAGGGAAAGGGCGGCGGATCGCGGCCTTACTCAGCGCGCGTCTGGCCCGGCCGCTCGAGGAATCCGTCGCGGCTCTCTTGCCAGAAATCGAACGTCTGCGTTCGGAGCTGGCCCATCTGTACCGTGTCCTGGACCAGCATCAACGTTCGGATGACGACGCGCCTCGCGGCGCTGCGCTGCCGCCGGGAGTGCGGCGCCTCGTGGAATGGCAGGCCGAGGAAAGTTGGCGACAACTGCGCACGCTTCTCGACAAGGTTGTGACAGACGATCCGAATTACGCCAGCGTGCGGGGGTTTGTGGAACCCCATACGGCAGAGCAGGTTGCGGAAACCTTGCCTCTCGGGGCAGCACTCGTGTTGCTGTATGCGCTTGCCGACCAGACCGCCATCTTCGTGGTTCGATCGACGGATGCGGTAGAGCAGGCTACCGCTCCGGTACTGGGCACGTGTTCGATCGCGCTCACGCAAGCGGAAATCCTGGACATCGCGAAGAAGATTGCTGCTTCGGAAACCGGCAACAGCCACGTCCGCAGCGGGATTATGGATCGCGAGATGGCCACCATCGGTCGGCTGCTTCACGCCGCGCTTCAGCCGCATGTTCCGCCACCGAACGCCGACGACCCACCGTCGCTGATCCTCGTTCCAACCGGCAGCCTACACCGCCTACCGCTGCACGCGATGCCGTGGCCAGATCGGGCTTCCCGCCTCCTCGATGGCTATGCCGTGTCTTTCGCCACGTCCGCGGACGTCGTCGCCCTTGCTCAGCGCAAGCCGGCGGCACCTCACGGCGGGGCGGCGCTGGCGCCGGACTTGACGCTTGCTGGTAGCGAAGCAGGCCTACCCGGCGCTATCGTTGAAGCGACAGCAATGGCCGCTGCGACAGGCGGCCAGGCGCTCTTGCGGCGACGGGCAAACGCTGGGCCCTAGTCGCGACGCATGGTCGGCCGGGAAGCGGCGATCAGGCGCGTTCGGGTCTCTTGCTGTATGACGAGATGGGGCAGCAGGGAGTCTGGCTCACCGCTGCTGAGATTCTTGCCAGGCTAGACGTGACCGGTGTGGAGCACCTTGGCTTGGGCGCCTGCTCGACGCACGCCGATGATCCCGAGCCTGGTGACCGACTGGCCGGCCTGTTGCGCGCCGCCCTCTATCGTGGTGCGCGCAGCGTCCAGGCATCCCTCTGGCCGGTCCGCGATGATGCCGCCGCGCTCGTCGGAGCATGGACATGGGAAATGCTCGTCGCGGGAGAGAAGAATAAGGCGCGGGCGTTGAGGGCGGCAGTGCTGCGATTGCGCAACTGCACCGGGCCCGACGCGGCCAAAGAGTTCTTGCGGCTCGCCCAGCATCTACCTTTGGATGACCCCGCCAGAAGCGCTGCCTCGATCACCGCGACGTACCTCGGGAAGCAGGCCCGACCATTCTCCGGAATCCACGAGTGGGCGCCGTTCGTGTTGCACGGAGCGCCACTGACGGCAGCCTAAACCGCTAAGCACTATTCAGGCGAAATAACGGCGGCCCCCGGCCACTGCCCAGCTCGGGATCGCTGCGTGCGCGTCGTTTGCATACCGGGTCGCCGATCCAGTGAGATTCCCGTTGCGGACGCACGGCGCCATCGACTGGAATAGCGTTGGGTGACATTCCTAATGAGTGTCGGCAAGCGACTAATGCCAGCTATCTGGTCCTTGCTGTGGAGCGCTCGCGAAGCGATTCGGCGCACGAGCCAGAGTCTTGACCTGGCGGCGGGGAGACCGCTCGGCTCACCGCCTCGACGGCGCGGCCGCAGCAACCGAAATGCGTTCCGAAAAGTCCCGCTGCCCCTTGTCGTCGCCTGTTGCACAGAAGCCGTCCTGCGGCGTTGCCTCCTATGTCACACCAAACGAAGGTCAGCGCAAAGGAGGCGCTCATGATGGACACCGAGACCCGGGCAAAGCCGGTCGTGGTGGTGCCGGATGAGGCGGGAAACGACAGGCCGATCTACGTCCTGATTGCCGCAATGCTGCAACGGCCATCGACCGGTTTCGACACTGCCGGCGACAAGCGCGCTCGGCTGATGGCCCGCGCCGTAATCGATATGCACACGGACGAGGCGGCAGCGTAGTAGCAATCAGGGTGAAGGTCACACGGGGCCATCGCCCAGCACCAGCCCTGGCCGCGCGGAAAGGCCCCAGGGGAGGCGGCCCTGGATCATCGATGGATATTCCAGATCAGCGAGAGGGAGTTAGCTTGATGGCCATCGCAATGGATCGGCAGATTGCGGAGGGTCCCACCGAGGGAGGCGTACCAGTGGAACAACTGGACTATCCCTACCGCTACGACCGCACGCATACGGCAGCGCAGGTGCGGAAGTCGTTTCATCACCTGGCCCCCGCTCATGCACCAAAGGATCCGGTTCGCATCGCCGGCCGTGTGCTTGCGCTGCGCCGACACGGCAATCTCATCTTCATGGATGTCGAGGACACGAGCGGGCGGATGCAGGCTTGCCTTCGTGTCGATAGCCTGGGCGACCAGTTTCGCCAGATCTCGGACAGCCTGCATCTGGGAGACATCGTCGGACTGCACGGCCGGGTCTTCCGCACGCGCAAGGGCGAGCTCACCGTGCTGGCGGACGATCTCGTCATCCTCTCGCACTGCCTGCGTCGTCTACCCGACAAGCTGCACGGATTGCAAGACGCCGGCCTGGCGAGAACACGTCGCTACCTGAACCTGATGACCGACGCTCGCGCGCGCGAGTGCTTCCTGCTGCGCAGCCGCATGATCATGCTGCTCCGCGAGTTCTTGTGGTGTCGTGGCTTCGTAGAATGCGAGACGGCGACCCTGGATACCGCCTACGGTGGGGCTGAGGCCAGTCCATTCACGACCATGTGTCACGCGCTCGACCGTGAGTTGTATCTGCGCATCTCGCCCGAGCTGGCGTTGAAGCGTCTCCTGGTCGGCAACCTGGAGCGTGTCTTCGAGGTCGGCAAGCAGTTCCGGAACGAAGGGCTGGACGCTCGCCACCATCCGGAGTTCACGAGCGTCGAGGTGTATCAAGCCTACGCCGACTACCAAGACATGATGGCCCTGACGGAACAATTGTTGGGACATTTGGCGGTTCACCTGCTGGGTGGCTTGAAAGTCGTGTCTTCCTTTACCGGTGAGCCGGTCGAGCTGGACCTTTCCCCGCCCTTCCGACGGATGTCAGTCCTGGAAGGAATCCGGCAGTACGCCGGAGTCGACCTCTCGATGGCTGGCGGTGACGAAGCGCACAAGCTCGCGGAGGATCTCGGCGTACCGGTCGATTCGCGGATGACTACCGACGAGTTGATCATGGCCGTCTTCGAGGCGCTCGTGGAGCCGAACCTGGTCCAGCCGACCTTTGTGTTCGACTATCCCGCGTCCCTGTGTCCGCTCACCAAGCGCCACCGATCCAACCCGCGGCTCGCCGAGCGATTTGAGCTCTACGTCGGCTGTCTGGAGTTCGCCAATGCCTACAGCGAGCTCAACGATCCCGTGGAACAGCGACGGCATTTCGAGGTCCAGGCCGAGAAGCGTGCCGCCGGCGAATCACTGGCGCACCTGCCCGACTGGGACTTCGTGGAGGCGCTGGAGTATGGCATGCCTCCCGCCGGTGGTCTCGGCATCGGGCTGGATCGCCTGGCAATGCTCTTCACGGGAGCCACGCACATCCAGGACGTCATCCTCTTCCCACTTCACGGAAGGTGAACGCGGCGAGACTATCGAACACGGTTCTGAGATAGCACAAGGGTGCGGGATCGAAACGACGGTAGTCCCGCCAACAGGTCGAGACAGGCATTGGCGTGCGAGTCACGGCTTCGGATGGAGCTACGACTGTTCTCCAAGACAGGCCGCTGTAGATGACACAGGAAGGAAAAGCACATGACCATTCACGGCGCTGCGCCGCCGCTTGATCCTCGACTGTGGAAAGCTGCGGCGCTCGATCACTCCATCTCCACCACGGCGTTGGGGTCGTTGTTCGATCCGTGGGGGAATCATCCCGTTGGCAAGGTTCACGAGAAGATCGCCGATATCTACGGCGTCGCCAAGTCGCTCATCTCGACCAATGGCACCACGGCGCTCAACAAGCTCGCGCTCTTTGCGCTGCTTCAGCCGGGCGACGTGGTGCTGGTCGAGCGCGACTGCCACGTGTCCGTCGTTCAAGCGCTCAACGAAATCGGCGCGACGCCCGTTTGGCTCTTGCCACCCTTCGACAAGGAGCTGGGCATCAACCTCGCCTCGACACCGGAGGCCATCGCTGCGGAGCTAGACCGACATCATGACGTGCGGGCCGTGGTCCTCACGTCGCCAAAGTACTTCGGCGTAGTCGGAGATATCGCGGCCTGCGTCAAGACCTGTCATGACCACGGGGCCATGGTTCTGGTCGACGAAGCTCACGGAGCTTGCCTGCGATTCCATCCGGACCTCCCGGTATCGGCAACGGCCGTGGGCGCGGACGTGGTCACCCAGAGCACGCACAAGGTGACCGAGGCCTGGAGCCAGGGAAGCCTGATGCTGATCAACAATGCAGACCTGTGCCCGCGCTTGCTGCACGCGCTGCACGGGACGGCCGCGTTGAGCACGTCCTTTCACTTCGGTATTCTCGCGTCAGTGGAGGTGGCCGTCACCAACCTTGAGCGTAGCGGGAGAGTCCGGTTGGACGCCGCGCTGCGGCTGGCCCACGTGCTCCGCGAGGGAGTGCGGCGGATCGATGGCCTCGCCGCCTGGGGACCGGAGCAAGCCGGCAAACCAGGCTTTCGCCAGTTAGACTCGCTGCGAGTTACCGTTGGCGTCACTAAACTCGGCATTCCGGGCCTGGAGGTTGATGCACTGCTTCAGGCCAAGGACCAGGAACACGCCATTATCGCGGAACTGGGCACGTTACGGCACGTGCTGTTCATTCTCACCTACGGTCACCAAATGGCCGACGTCACTCGCCTTCTCGACCGCCTGCGAGCCATCGCCGCGTCAGCACCTCGAAGTCGCAGGACTCTAGCCCCGGTGAACATCCCAAGTGCGCTGCCCGAACAGGCGCTGTCACCACGGACAGCTTTCTGGGAGATCGCTCGCGGCGCCGTCCAGCGAGTGCCGGTAAACGAATCCATCGGAAGAGTCTCAGCAGAATGCATCGCCGTGTACCCTCCCGGCAACGCCATGATCGTCCACGGCGAACGAATCACTGAAGAAGTCGTCGCCTATCTTGAGCAAGCAGCAGGGGCGGGAGCTTTTCTAAAGGGAGCCACCGACCCGGAGTTCGCGACCGTCGGCATCCTACCTGACGACCAACGAGTTCGCCGTCTCTTGTCGGAGGCGGCGGGGCCGAGGGGAGCGTGGCGGAACCATGGTCTGAAGGCGTCCCTACGAGGCTGCCCAGTGACGGTGGATTTTGGGCGAAGGCGGTCCGGAAGCGGGAATGCCTGCGAAGATGGGCAGCGAGCGAGCAGCCGACGCGGTTAGCACGGCGCTGCGGTGGACTGGTGGTGGCGGAAGCCGGTGGCGACGGTCGGGGTGATGGCAGTGGCGGAGGCGAGAACGGCGCCGGTGACGATCGCCAACTCCGGCAGCCGCTGACACGCCTCCGGAGCATCCCTGAAAAGCCCAGCGAACGTGGTACAAGTCGCGCAGCGACTGGGGCGCGAAGCCGAACGAGGTGGCAAGGAGCTGGCCTAAGAGAAGCGGGGGACCTGCGGAGCTACGGCCATGAAGGTGGAGGAGTCGGGGCTGGCGCCCGGCAAGATTAGATCGGTCTTGACCTCGACGCGCGGAAGACGATGGTCATCCGCCAGACTGTCAAGCAAGCGATTCGCCAACTCCAACAAGGCGGCGACCCGGTGTCTCGAGCGGCGGTCTCCTGCTAGGGAGAGCACTCCCTGGCGCGCTTCAAGAGGTACGCTCGACTCGTCACCTCGCTGGATGACTGATCGCGACGCACTGCGGGGCCAGGGCACACTACACCGGTCTCCGACTCGTCCCGGCGGAACATGCGCCGTGTCCAGACGACTCCCCCCGGAGTTACCGCAGAACACCTAATGTTCCGGAGCAACCTTGGAAATCTCAAGGGCGGCCAGACAGCTGGAGTAGTGCCAGGTAGCCGCCGAGGCAGAGCCAAGGGCCGTAGGCGAGGGAGTGGCCGCGGAGTCGCCCCCGCCGCGTGGCCAGCAGTGCGAGCGCCGCCGCCCCGGCGAGCACTATGCCAGCGGCCAACGCGGTGGGCACGTACGCGACACCGAGCCACAGCCCGAGCAGGGCGGCCAGCTTGACGTCGCCCAGACCAAGCGCCTCCCTGCGCGCGAGCAGCCAACTGGCGCCGTACACCAATGCAAAGGCAACCAGGCCGACCAGCCCGCCCGAAAGCGCCTCGCCGACCGTAGGATGCTCCAGGATGGCCGCAGAAAGCAGCGCGAGCACGGCGAAGGGTACCGTACAGGCGTCAAGGATATAGCGCGCGCGCAGATCCACTACTGCGATCACGCCCATCGCCGCCACCCAGCAGGAGCGGATGACAGGCAGCGGCCCCATCGACTGCGGCATGACCAGGCCCAGCACCGCCGCGACGACCAGCGCGACCACCAGCACGGTGCCGCGCGGCGGAAGAGGCCCGGCACCGTCCGTATTGCTTCGCTCCAGCGTACCAAGCAGGTACTGTATCGTGCCCACGGCGAGCAGGCCTAGCGCCAGGGCCAGGGCGAGTTTAACCAGCATACGCAAGCTCCAGCATGTCGCCGGCGCGAGTACCGGTGCGGGCGATGGTACCGTCCGGTAGCTCCAGGACGGCCCAGCTTCTCCACACGATCGGGCCGAGTCGCCAGGGGCGCAGCGCCGGCACGACGCGCAGCACGGGCGCACCCGTCGCGCTTGGACTGCCGCAGTAGACGGCATCGATGACTAGGCGCATCCCGAGCGTATGTACTCCGCGACATGGCTGCAGAAGCAGGCCATTTCCCGCGGCGAGGTAGGTCCGGCCCAGCAGCCCGACGAGCCTGCGCAGCCGAGTGTCCGCGACTTGGATCGACCGGCCGAGCTCGGTACCACGCGTGCGGTTCACGACCAGCACCGGCCCGCGCCGGGACCGCACTAGGCACATCGCCTGGCCAATCCTTTCTCTCCCGATCGGCAGGCCGCTTTATCCGACACCGGCCTCGGCGATCGGGCAACGCTCTGGCCCTGCCGATATCCTGGCATGTCGCCCCGAACACCTGCTGTCGACACCCGTCTGACCAGGCGGACGGCGACGCGGTGGAGTCCTCGGAACCTGGCGATTCACGCTCGGCGCTTCCCGCAGCAATCATTGCATGTGCCGTCGCGCAAACGGTGTTTTGGCACACGGCAGTGGCAGACGCGACAGACGCCGCTCTGCCGAATACGGCGGCTACACGCGCAGTCCCCACACCTTGGGCAAGCGGGCTTGCGACAGTCCGTGCATGGAAACCGATGGGTGACACCTTGGAATCCACACGTGGAGCAATGCACTTCGATAGTAGGTCGTTCGGTGCGGGCCTCGACCCGGTCAAGGATGTGGAGCGGCGTGATTCCCCACAGGTCGCTATCGGCGAAGATCGCGTACGTATGGCGATCGTCCGCCAGAGCGTCCAGCCAGTACCCGCGGCGCTCGCCACCTGGAAGTGGCCACCAAGATTCACACCGGAGGACGCGGGCGGTGCCGAGCGTCCGCAGCGGGTGCGCCGGAGGCAGCAGATCGCCCCGCCAGGCATAGGGCCGCGTCTCGGCGACTCGTGAGCTGAACGTCACTTCAAGCCGATCCCGGCGAATCAGCGTGACAAAGCCCTCGCAACCGAGCCGCTGGGCCAGGGCGATGGCGCACACCTCGCGCGACGCGGTGGAGCGTTCGTAGAGGGCGACAAGGTGTTGTGCCGAAGGCTTCGCCCTCGCGAGCACGCCGTTCAGCAGTTCATCCGGCAGGAGGAGCTGGGCGGCCATGGCGTCACACATCTCTTCGATCACACGAGATGGATTGGGACTATCCGCTGCCCATTCCAAGAGATCGTCGCATGTGGCCGCGAGGTGATGCCCCAGCTCGTGCAAGAGCGTGAAGTGTTCGCGGCGTGAGGACGGCGTCGGGACGTAGAGCACCAGGCGTTCGTGGAGGAAGGAGAGACCGTCGCACCAGCCGCCCTCGCCGCGCCGCGCCGGCGTCTGCGTGGCTTGGACGATCAGATCGAATCGCCGCCGGAGCGCGGCAGCGGGGTCCTGCGCCAGCTCGCTGCGTACGCCGGGAGCGATGGAGCCGATAAGGCGGGCTGCCCAGTCGCGCACATTCACAGCTTGCCGGACTCCAAGAGCGCAATCAGCAGCCGCGCCCATTCATCTTCGTCGGCGTCACCCCGATCCCGGCGCGGCGCCGCCATGAGGAGAGGAGAGTAACGGGCGCGCAGCGTGTCGGCCGCGAGTCCGAGACGCACGGCCCAATCCCGGATGATCTCTGCATATCGCGGCGAGCGCAGGAAGGCCACGAGACTGTCGCTCTTGCGCGTCGCAGCAACGGCTGTGATGTCGGTGAGGGACACACCCAGCATCCGGCTGATTGCTTCCGCGAGAGTGGCGTCCACAGGGGTGGAAGAGCCTTGCTCCACGCCGAAAAGCCATCTGATGCTGGTCGGGTGTCCTTCCGCTATCAGTCGCCTGGAGACGTCACCGATGGAGAGTCCCTGGCGGGCGCGCGCCACCTTGATGGCGACCCCGTTGAGCATGACGGGGGCGCGCGGCGCGACGAGCCCGAGCTCGGCAGCCACCGGGTCGTCTTCGAGCGCGGGGATGGCCAATGCCGCGGCATTCCAGGCGGCCTCCAGTAGGCGAATGACCTCCTGCGCCTCACGAAGCTCCGTTTCCCTGAGCTTGTGCAGCGATGGCGGCGTCTGCCCACGCTCCAAGGCCAGCAGGTACGCGTCGACGATCCCTTCGAGACGATCGTTGACCGAATCTTCCATGCGTCAACTCTTTACACTTCTAGATTTACTTCTCCAGCATATCCCGCAGACGCCTCGCGGCGGCCGTGACGAGTTGGGAGACACGCTGCGGCGTCACCTGGAGAGCCGCCGCCACGTCCTTCGCCGGTCTCGCCTGGATGATCCGCTCCCTGAGCACATACTGCTCTCGCTCTGGCAGCGCCGGAAGGCATTCCAGGAGCGCTTCGCGAAGGAGGTTGCGCTGCACAATCTCCTCGACATCCGCGCCAGCGTCGACCCAGGTATCCGCATACGCCGGCGGCAGCGGCTCATGGCGAGGAATCCGCTCCTTGCCGAGCGCGTCCCGCCGCTCAATCCGCGACTTCCGCAGCACGTCAATGGCCGCTCGGGTTGTGACTGTCACCAGATGGGCGCGCAGGTTCTCGATGTCTCGTGGCAATCCTCGCTCGCGCAATCGCAGAACCACATCCTGAACGACATCCGTCGCCGACACCCCGTCGACGATCCGATCTTCCGAGTGAAACAAGACGGCGGAGGCGGAGCGGAGCATCGCCTCACGGTGCTCCGCGTAGATGCTTGCCAAGTCCGGTGCGCCCACACGCACACCCTCCAGTAAAGCGTCGTCGGCGGTATTCATTCCTCCGCGTACAGCCTGCGCATCCATCGGCGGCGTACGGGCGAGACGCACGCGCAGCGGCCGGAGGTATCGGCCGATCGACGAAGGGTGAACCCGCCTGGCAGGCCGGACATGTCCAGATCGAACCGACGATTGATGAGGGGCAGCCCGTAGGCGGCCTTCGCGATCTCCGCCACCGCCAGCACGCCACCCATCCAGGAGACGTACGGCGCCGACACAACCGCCGGTGCTTTGCCTCCCACGTTTACGACGGCCTCAGCATACACGCGCCCGATCAGGTCCACCAGGCGGCGTCCGATCAGGCTCGGGACGCGTTCCGGACGCAGTCGTCCGGCGCGGACGGCTGCCTGCACATCCTCGGCGCGCAGGCGGCCCTCCCCGATGAGCAACTCGGTGACCCGCTCGACGGAGAGCCCGCTCTGCTGCGCCCATGCCTGCGCCTGCCCGAGTGGCGGCGTGACGTCGACGAAGTCACAGTAGGGACAGGCGAAACCGTCGCCCAGGCTCTCGCGCTGCAAGTGCAGGGCCAGGCCGGAGACCCCGGTGGACAGAGTGGTCCGCGCCAGCACGTCGGCAACCTGCAGCCGTCCCGCCACGCCATCGACCGAGGAGATCGCGATGCCGTCGAAGCCGGGATCCGGTTGCGCGGCCACCCACTCCGCGACGAAACCGTCGAACGTGCGCGCCTGCCATCCCATCCTGCCGAGCATCCCGCCCAACCACGCCGCTTTGGGACCAGATTCGGCGCCTGTGGCTGCTGGATAGCGGTATGAGTTCTTATGCGGATCGAAGGTATCGCCGTCGACAATATCGATCGTACCGGCCAATTCTGGCATGCAGGCAAGGACGCAGGCGACGCTCGATCCGACCGAGCCCGCCCCAAACAGCGCGAGGCGGAGTGGCGCCGCCGTGAGCGACCCAGTCGCCGGTGCCGGAGCGAGGCGATAGTCGAGCAGGTTCCAGGCGAGGCTGCCAACGAGAGGGCAGCGTGGGAGGCCCAGGGGGCCGAGCACCTGCTTGGCAATCTCGGCCGCCAGCAGTGCCGCGGCGGCCTGGAGCCCAAGGCCGGTGCTCTCCCCAGCAACCGGCTGCGGCCCCGGCCCGAGGTAGGCGGTCCAGTCGTTGCCGCCCATCCCTAGTACGACATCGTGCGCGGGGGCGCCCACACCGATCGGCACGTCGCGATCTGGCGACCGCGTCGCCGTCGGCCCGGCCCGCGCCAGGTACTCGACTGCCGCTTGCACTGTGTCCTTGCCCCAGGGATTTGGACCGAGCCGCGCATCCCCTTCAATCGTGACGTGGGGGAACAGCCGGACGAGGATGGCGGCCAGGGTGACGGCCGCAGGCGCCGCTCGCTCCCCCAGCCCGGCGCCGAGGTACACGACCGGGCGGATGCCATCCAGGGCTTCCAGCACGCGCTCGCCGGCCACGCTGAGGAGGCCCGGCCCCAGTGACAAGCGCGGGTCCATCAAACCACCGTCACCCATGCCTCGCGCTCCCTCCCGGGCGGGAGCTCGTCCCACCGGTCGCCCTGCCGAACATATACCGCGCAGTCTGCCAAGCCACGACGCAACCCCAAACCGAAGAAGGGGACGACGATACTGAGCGCCCCTCGTTGCGTCAGGATCGGGTTCTCATTGTCGGTGTCCGAGTGGAAGGCTTCTCCCGGGTGGCTGTGAATGCGGGCGACGTAGCGTTCCTCCAGGTCGAGCGCGGCCGCAAGCTCCAGCTTGCCGGCCAGCGACACCTCCACCCAGCAGCCGAGTCCGCGGCCCGCGCGCTGCGTCGGGATGACGAGGCGGTTGGCGACCTGTTCGCTCCGGCAGGCGATAAGCGCTGTCGCCTCCAGGCCTTCCGCTCCCCGCTCCTCGAAGAAGCGGCGGGCTTCTTCCAACACCGCTGCGCCGATGCGCATTGGCTTCATCGCCCACACTTCCGGAGCAGGTGGTCCAGGAGGTCCGCCAGGCGCAGGCCGTGGCGATACCGGTCCCAGACGTCGACCAAGTGCCCGGGATAGGTGTGGTACTCGTAGGTCCCTTGCACGCAGGCGAAGGGAACCTTGAGGACCGGATGCTCGCTATGGTAGAGACCCGGCGGCCAGCCGGACGCAGGCAGGGGTCGGCCATCGGCATCCACCGCCGACAGGCGCAAGGGCTCCGCGTCGTATGCGCGCCCGTCGAGGCGGAGGCAGTAGCTGCCTCCACCCGGTGCTTGGAAGTGGCAGTAGACGATGTGGCCGTCCGCCACGATGTCTTGTGCGCGCCCGGCGAGCCGGTCTCGCGCGACGGCCACGTCGTCGTAGAGGAGTTCACGCAGCACGGTCGGGTGGAGCATCAGCCGTCGACCTGCGGCCCCTTGGCGACGAGCACGAGGATACCGCCCTCGCGCACGCCGTAGTCCTCCAGCCGCCCCGCGTCGTTCATCTCCGTGGCCTGATCGCCGCGGAGGAGCACCATGCCGTACGCGCCCGGTGCGAGTTCATTGTGTGACGTGAAGTACCGCTCGGCGGTCTTCGCCACCGTGGCGACGCGCTCCTCTACATTCATATGGAACTGGTGATTGATGCCCGCTGGCGTGCGGATCGTCACCGCGATTGCCTGGTGCCCATGGGCGAAATCCTGTTGCTCAGTTTGTTGCTGAACCATTGCAGACCTCCTTGGCGGGACCGTCATCGGCCCCTCTCCATTGAAGACGTGGGCCAGAGCGCGAATGAAAGAGCTGAAGGGCGACGATGAGTAAATTCGTCGACATCAACGGCTGTTCTGCTCCAAGGGAGCCGCGGCAGCGGAGCGGTCAGTGTGGGTGTATCGTGGGGTAGCGGTGGCGGGCAAGGAACAAGCGGGCCCCCGAGGGACATATTAGCTGCTGTGCCGTCAGCCTGATGTCAGCGTAGCTACCCTCACGTTCCACCGCCCGGTCGTCGCATTTGCCTAACACGCTCCAAGGATTCGTCCATCAGCACACGTCGGGGCGCGCCGCCCACCCTCAAGATCTCCCTTGAAGCGTACGCTCCGCCGATCGCGGGGAGGATCGCCCATCCGTCTTAGTTTATCCGGGCTTCAAGTAAGGATGTTGACCACAGGTAAGAGCACAAGTCGTTGGAGTAAGAGACTCTGCAGAGTATAGGCGATGCTGTACCTGAGCAAGCCGCTTGAACCGCGTATACTGCCGTCGTGTGTAGTGGTTCGCCGGCTTCTCCCTCAAAAGAGCCGGTCGGGATGGTCGCTCCCGAGCCTTCGGGCGACACGCGACCAGCGGCACGGTGCAGCCGTAGTGCCTGCGGGACTGCCTCATCGAGGCGCCGCTCAGACGCACAGAATCGCGCCACTGGCCGATGTACTTGGCGGTAGAAGGGATACCTCCGACAGGGATTCGCTCCTCACCAGTTGTCATCCCTCAAGCTCAAGCGCTAGGGAATGCATCGTTTCTGATGGCACCTCGGACATAGCAAGCATCGTCTCCGGCATCCCCTCCTCGGCGACGGCTGTAGCGACGATGCCGGCACTCAGACGGAGATCGCGCGCCGCATTGGAACATCCCTTATCCGGGCGCTCTACCGTTGCGGTTGTTTCCACTCCCGCCTGAGTGACCGACTCGGACGCTAGCCTCAGTCGTTCGGCTCCCGTCACACCAAAGCCGCAATCAACGGAAAAGTCGCGCAGTTCCGGTCCGAAATCGACGTGCAGCGCGGCACGGCCGCGCTGCTGTGCGAGCAACTGCACTTGGTTCATGAGCTGACTGCCAATGCCGCGACGGCGCAGGCGCGGATGCAGCGTGGTGTCCAGAAGGACGGCATGCAGCCGGCCATCCCAGGCGACGATGACAAAGCCTACGACCTCATCGTCGGCGTAAGCAGAGACGCACCCCGACCTGTGCCGAAGCACGGCGCAAAGGTCGCGCGCCGCGTGCCCCGGCCAGACGGCTCCAAAGAGCGCATCGACCGTGGCGTTGGTGACGTCCGGACTGCCGTGGTAGCCGATGGCCACCAGGTCAACGTGCGCACTCTCGACCGTGTCTCCCTCGACTGCGCGCGTCGACCGGGAGGAGGCGTAACTCGGCGGGCGACGCCATGAGCGACGGCTCGTCGCCACGCCAGCGCATCCCCTGATCGCTTGGCGTCCGTTCCGTTCCTCTTTCCCCAAGGCGTGCGCGACTGCGGAGCAGCCGGCCGGTCGGACACCGGCGTCGCCGCGTGGCGCGGCGACGGGCGTGCGTGGAAGGAGGACCGCAGGGGCTCGTCAAAACAGGGCGGCGTGCAGGCCGCAACCATTCCATAGTGTGAGGCCGGGCGCGCCGTGCGCCCGGCCTCCTGGCGTTATGGGAGGAGTATTGTCGTGCTGCATCTCGTGCCTATCGTCGTGGGAATCCTGGCGGTCTTTGTGGCCGTGACGCTGGTCTGGCCCTACTGCCGGCCGGCACCGTTCCCCATGGAGGTGCTCCTGGACGACTGGCGCCGGCGGGCGATCGTCCGCCGGCAGCTCGGGGGAGGCCTGCGCCGGCTCCGCCGCCTCGTCCGCGGACGGAGCGGCGTGGAAGCGGCCCTCCTCGTGGTCGAGTCGCTGCCGAATGGCAAGCGTGCCGAGTGTCACGCGGCGCGACGCCGAGGCGAGGGTGGGGCCGCGCAGGTCATCACCGTGGCGCTCACGACCGGCGAGCGTCGCCACACCGCCGATGAGCTGCTCGCCGTGGTCGCCGAGCAGTACCTGGCGCTGGTGCTGGGAGCCCGGCGGCCACGTCCGGCATCAACCGTGGTGGCACCCGCTGCCACCACGCCGGATCGCCTGCGCGCGCTGCTGACTGACCTCGGGGTGCGCGATGGGACGGCCGGCTAGCGGGCGTCTCGATGCGCCTGTCCCGTTTCCGACGGTGAGGCGGACGTCGGGAGCAGAAAAGGAATTCGCGACGTTGACCAACTTGGAAGGAGCAGATCGGTGTCCAGTGTAACCCTCCACAGCTTCGCGGAGCTCGGGGAGTACTTCGATAGCAGTCCGGCGCTTCCGGCGCCGACGCCGGTGGCGGAAGCTGGCAGCGATGGGCCGGGCCCGGTCGCGCCCGACGGTGAGGACGCCGTCGGGCCGGCGCCTGCCGACCTTGCCACCCTGCTGGACCGACTAGCATCGGCGGGCGCGGTCCTGGCGACGCTCGTGCGAGCGGATCAGGAAGCGAGAGCCGCGGCCGCCGACCAGCTGGCCCGCTACGATGCCCTCACGCGCGAGCGGCGCCAGGCAGACGAGGTGCTCGCCCAGGCGCGCCAGGTGCGCGGTCAGGCCGATGCGCTGGCGGCGGACGCCTTCAGCGAGGAGGGACGCTCGGCGGCGGTTCGGGTGATCGCCGTCGCAACGGAGGCCGAAGAAGCGGCCGACCGCCTCGTCGTGAGACGACGCGCCGAGATGGAGGCACTGGCAGCGGAGCCCGCGCTGGCACGCCTGCTAGAGGAGCGGCGTCAGGAGGAGCAGCGCCGGGCAGCCGCGTCCGCCGCGGCAGAGTCCGCGCGGCGGCTGCGGGAGGGCCTCGACGCCGTGGAACACGTCCTGGCGGCGGGACAGCTCGAGGAAGCTGAAGGGCTACTGAGGGCTCTCGCCAAGGACTACCCCGACAGCGCTGAGGTCAATTCCCTCCAGTCCATCATCGCGCGGCGGGGCGAGACCGTGAAGTCCTCCGTTGCGAGTGAAGCCCTACGGCTGGCCCGGCGGGCCTACCGTCGGGCCCCGGCCGACGCCATCGCCCGCTTGGAGGCGCTCGACCTGGCCGGGCTGCCCGAGCACCTGCGCCATCAGATCACCGGTCTATGGGCGGCCGCATGCGCCCGGCTCTGCCGCGAGCGCGGCGACGCGGAGCCGCGCCTGCGCTATCTACCGCAGCCGGGGGTCGGCGTGGTCGTAGCCCGCGAGGCCGCCGGCCAGCCCTATGTGGTGGTGAGTGCGCTCGGCGCCGACCTGCCAGCGGGCACTCTCGTCGACCAGCGCTTGATCCAGAGCGCCCGGCCTTTGCGCGCCACCGGCCGCTGACCGGACGCGTGGTCACCCGGCCCCGCGGAGGGAGGCCTTCCCGGGGCCGGAAGGGCAGCAAGCGTGGCGTGGAGCGGCGGGAGGCGATGGGATCACTGGACGACCTGGATCGGGAGATCGTCGACTACTGGGCGGCGCAGCACCAGCTAGCCCTCGGCTTGCCCGGTCGGGCCTTCGTCGAGGCGGCGACGCACGCCGCTTTGGGGCGGCTGCGCTGCTACCACACGGCGGGCGACCTGCTGCGCTGGCACGACCTGAGTAGCACCGCGATCCTTGCCCTGATCCGCAGTCTGCTCCCGACCGCGCCGGAGTACGCCGTCTGGCAGGTCTGGTGCTCGGCGCTGCACCTACGCCGGACCGAGCTGGATGGGACGTCCCCGCGGCTCGGTGCGGTCGAGCTACCGCTGCCGGATCGATCACGGCGGTGCGACGTTGATCACACCGATCGGTAGAATTTTGGGGTATGTTGCTGGTAGGCCTTCCGTGAGGAGGATACGACGATGGCGGTCGAAGCGCGGGTATGGCCAGCGCGACGGCAGCCGGCTCGGTTGTCGGCGCCGGAAGTTGCCCGTTGCCTGCAGGACATCCTCGGGCAGCGGCTCGCGGCCGAGGCGGTCGGTGTGCGCGACCGCAAGGCGGTCGGGGCCTGGGCGCGGGGCGCGGCAGCCGCATCCCCAGACGGCGGTCCATCTGCGCCACGCCTACGAGGTGATGCAGCTGCTGCTGCAGCGGGAAGGGCCGGAGACGGTGCGCGCCTGGTTCGCCGGGATGAATCCGGAGCTGGACGACCGCTCACCGGCATCCCTCGTGACCACCAACCCGGTGGCAGTCGTTGGCGCCGCGCGCGCCTTCCTCGCCTCCTGACCATCGAGGCGACCGCGCCGGCGGGGGTGCTCTTCCGGATCGGCTACTGCCCGAACCCGCTGTTCTGGCCGGACTGGCAGTACGTGGGAGATCAGCGCTTTGACGACCCGTTCCGCCTGTTCCGCATCCTCTATCTCGCGGAGCAACGACTGGCCTGCTTCGTCGAGAGCCTGGCGCCGTTCCGCATCCCGCTCGACCGGCTGGCGGTCGGCGGTCGGCGCCCGCGCGTGCCGGCGGATTGGACTCGGGCCCGCTGCGCCGGCCAGTTGCGACTGGGACCAGAACAGCGCTGGCTGGACCTGCGGCACCTGGAGACCGCGGAGGCGCTGCGCTCGGAGCTCGCGCCCCTCCTGCAGCAGCCTGATCTGCCCGACCTGGACGTGAGCGTCCTGCGCGGCCCCAGCCGCCCGCTCACGCGCGCCGTCGCCCGCTGGACCTACGACGCCGGCTTCCAGGGGATTGCCTACCGCAGCCGCTTCCACGATGGGCTCGACTGCTGGACCCTCTTCGAGGGCACCGACGTGGAGCGCGTGGGCAGCATCGAGCGCATTTCCAGGGATGATCGAGATCTGCGCGCCGCTGCGGCCCTCTTCGGCCTGGTCGTCTGAGGCCGCCCGCCCGCCGCGCGGACGCTACCGTCGAGGCATCCAGGTCGCGCGCTTTAACCTGACCGCCGAGCAGCGGGCGGTGGTGACGGCCCCCGAAGGTCCGCTGCTCGTCCTCGCCGGCCCCGGCACCGGCAAGACTGCGGTGCTCACGGACCGCATCGCCCACCTGATCGGCGAGCACGGTATCGTCCCGGCCAGCATCCTCGCGCTCGCCTTCAGCAACCGTGCCGCGCAGGAATTGCGCCTGCGCCTGGCGGCGTTGCTCGGCGCCGACGGCCGCGCCGTCGACGTGGCGACGCTGCACGGGTTCGGGCTGCGCCTGCTCAGGCAGTGGCAGGCGATGCTCGGCTACGCCTCGACGCCGCTCCGGGTCTATGACGAGCGCGCGGCGCTGGCGCTCCTGGCGCAAACGCTCGGCGGCACGGGCGTGGCGGTCGGACCCCTCCCGTTGCGGGCCCTCCGGCGCGCCCTCGACCGGCACCGCCTGGCGCTGACCGGTGGGGCACACGCCGTCACCTTGCAGGCCATCGCCGCGGCCTACGAGACGCAGCTCCGCCGACGCGGCGCCGTCGACTATCCGGCGATGCTGCTCGAGCCACTCCGGCTCTTGCGCAAGCACCCCGAGGTCGCCCGGCTCTTGCGCGTCGCCTACCGGGCGGTCCTGCTCGACGAGGCGCAGGACACCTGCGCCGTCCAATACGCGCTGGTCCGCCAGCTCGCGGAGCGGCACCGCCACCTCGTCCTGGTGGGCGATCCCGCCCAGAGCCTGTTCGCCTGGCGTGGGGCCGATGGGAGCGTCATGCGGACCTTCCTGCGCGACTTTCCGGAGACAACGGTACGGACCCTCAGCCAGAACTTTCGCTCGACGCCGCAAATCGTCGCCGTGGCCAACACTATCGGTGCCGGGTTGCCTTCCCGCCTCGCGCTGCAAGCGGTTGGTCCATCAGGTCCGGCGACGGTCGTCCACCGCGCCGCCGACGAGGCGGACGAAGCCGCCTATATCGCCGGCGAGGTGATCCACCTGCTCGCGCGCGGCCTCATCCGCAATGCGAGCGAGGTCGCGGTCCTGATTCGGGCCAACGCCCAGGCCCCGCCGCTGGCCGGGGAGTTGCGAGCGCGCGGACTGTTCGGCGGCCCCTCGATCGAGCGTATGCCAGAACACCCCGCCGCCGGGGACGACCTGCCCGACGATCTGGAGCAGCACTCGACCGGCGTGACTGGCGCCACTGCTCGGCGATCCGTCAGCCTGCTCACGATCCATGCCGCGAAGGGACTGGAGTGGCCGGCCGTCTTTGTCGCCGGGCTGGAAGAAGGCCTGCTCCCCCACCGGCGCGCGTTCGACAGTGGGGAGACTGTGGACGCGCTCGTCGCGGAGCGCCGGGCGGCCTACGTGGCGGTGACCCGGCCCCGCTGGCGGCTCTACCTGACCTGTAGCCGCGCGCGGCTGCGCGGCGGGGTGTCCATCCCCAGCCAGGCTTCCCGTTTCCTGGAGGATCTGGCCGGCCTGCCGCTCACCCGGACACCCTGACGACGCGAGCGCTTGCTCGCAATGCGCCAGATTGGAGGTCACCCATGCTCACCGTTCGATGCATCCCCGCGCGGTCGGAATGCGGTCCGGCTCCGGCACTGATGGTGGTCGGACGCGTCGACACGCAGGCCGTCCGGCAGGCCTATCCCCTCACCGCGCTCGCGGCGACGTATGGTGTGGCCCTCGCCGGGCGCGCCCCCTTGCTGATGGGCCGCTGCCCGCTGCACGACGACCACACGCCGAGCTTCCTCGTCGACGAGCGCGACCAGCACTACCACTGTTTCGGCTGCGGCGCGCACGGCGACGTGATCGACCTGGTGCGCCGTGTGGAGCGGCTCGACTTTCGACGCGCCGTGCAGCGCCTCACCGGGATATGGCAGGGCTCCCCTCGCGTGCCCGCTCGTCCTGCGTTCCGCCGCCGGAGCACGGTCGTCAGCCCGGGCGAGGACATGGAGGCCCAGCGCTGCCTCGCCGCGGCGGTCGAGCTGTACCGAAACCAGCTCCTGGCCGAGCCGGCGGCGGAACGC
>Ga0207416_1001237_pt1 | contig 35764 bp, 32 predicted proteins | sample PaiPotPPM11metaG_FD_184107 | JGI IMG/M metagenome (GOLD analysis project Ga0207416, IMG submission 184107) | Iron sulfur acid spring bacterial and archeal communities from Banff, Canada, to study Microbial Dark Matter (Phase II) - Paint Pots PPM... ...
CCGATCGGGTGATTGGTGGACCCGAGCGGCGATGGCAAGCTTATACGTGTGTTTCTCCGCCGCTTCGCGGCGGCCCGGCGGTAAGGTTGACTGGGCAGGATATCAAGGGCGCAGCCCTTGGCTAGTTAGTTCAACAGACCTCTAGGCAGAAGAAACCGCTGCTACAACGATCGGAGAAAGGCGGGGCGGATGTCGGCTCGCTGGTCTGCGGAGCGTCCGATTTCGCGCCTCAACGCGGCACGCCACGGTGAAGCGCCCCTGCGGTGACACGCTAACAACCCAGTAGTAATCCCGTAGAACCTGGTCGCCCGTGCCCGGAGGCACGGGCGACCGTTGCCTGCCTCAACAATTATTTATGACAACCCGCTCGCGACGATCGGGCAAGCATAGTACAAATTTCGGGGCGATCGCATTTACCGGACTGTCCGGCACTCACCCGATAATGCAGCCTGACATCGGCGGGATCCGGCTATGCCTTCTTACTTGACGATGAGACCCTCCAAATCGCCCTGTTCGCGCCAGCGGGCGAGCATTTCGTAAAAGCGCACTGCGCCGTCAGGGTCCTGGGCCTCAAGAAAGCCCTGTCCGTCGTGTTTCCCCTCGCCGTTGTAATAACCCGGAGTGCAGATGTCCTGGTAAGCACTCATGAAGGTTGGTCCGGTCACCCTCTTCACCCACTCAGCCTCGGCCTCGGGGGTGGGCTCCACTGACTTGGCTTCGCGAGTTTTTACCTCCGTGATGACATGGGCGATGTGAGTGGCCTGCCCGTTCAGCATGTAAGTGAAATTCGGCGCCAGACCGGTCTGGGTGAGACCCATATGGAAGCAGTTCGGAAAGCCGTGGCTCAAGAAGCCGTAGTGGGTCTTCATCCCCTTCGCCCAATAGTCGGATAGGGACGCACCGCCGCGGCCATACACCTCGAACTCGGCGCGCCGCGTGTAGGCCGTGCCGACCTCGAAGCCTGTTGCGAAGATCAGGCAATCCACTTCGTACTCGACGCCGTCCACGACCACTGCGGTCTCGGTCACGCGCTCGACGCCTTCGCCCTTGGTGTCGACCAGCTTCACGTTGGGCCGGTTGAAGGTGGGCAGGTACTCGTCGTTGAAGGTCGGGCGCTTGCACCATTGACCGTACCACGGCTTGAGCGCCTCGGCCGTTTGTGAGTCTTTAACGATCGAGGAGACGCGAGCGCGAATCTCATTCATCTTCTGGTAGTCAGCGATCTCCGACATGAGCGCCATCTCTTCGTCGGAGAGGTCGGAATTTTTCTTGCCCGAGAGCAGCTTGGAAAGGTTCTTGAAGAGGCTCGTCCACTTATCGCCGACCAAATCCTCCTCAATGGGGAGCCCGGCCAAAATGGCGCAGAAGTTGTGGTTCCGATAAGCCTGCCATCCAGGGTAGAGCGTCTTCACCCACTCCGGGTCGGTGGGCTTGTTGCCGCGTTCGTCCACTGAGGACGGCGTGCGCTGGAACACGTAAAGCTGCTTCGCGTGCTGGCCGAGATGCGACACGCACTGAATCGCGGTCGCCCCTGTTCCGATGATGCCGACGCGTTTGTCCCCGAGCTTGTGCAAGCCGCCGGTGGTATCGCCGCCGGTGTAGTCGTAGTCCCAGCGGCTGGTGTGGAAAGTGTGTCCCTTGAACTTCTCGATCCCGGGGATCGCGGGGAGCTTGGGCCGGTTGAGGGGCCCGCTTGACATGATCACAAAACGCGCTTTGAATAAATCGCCGCGATCGGTCTTGATTGTCCACCGTCCCGTGGCATCGTCCCAGCGCGCGTCCTCGACCTGTGTCTGGAAGCAGGCGCGCTTATATAGGTTGAAGTGCTTTCCGATCCGCTGGGCGTGCTCGAAGATCTCTGGCGCGAATGAGTACTTTTCCTTCGGCATGAAACCGGTCTCTTCGAGCAGCGGCAGATAGACGTAAGATTCGATGTCACACTGAGCTCCGGGGTACCGGTTCCAGTACCAAGTCCCGCCGAAATCCCCAGCCTTCTCGATAATACGGATATCGGTGATCCCAACCTCCTGAAGCCGCGCCGCGGCCAGGAGGCCACCAAAGCCGCCACCGATGATCACTGCATCGAGCTCTTCTTGCAGCGCTGGACGCGTGAAGCCCGGCTCGACGTAGGGGTCGTGGTTGTAGTGCTCGAGCGCGCCGGTGACTTCCCGGTACTGGTTGTTCCCGTCCGCGCGCAGACGCTTCGCGCGCTCCGCCGCGTACTTCTGGCGCAGTGCGGCCGGGTCGAAGCCCAGCTCGTTGGGAGTCGGAATTCGGTTCGGTTTCGTTTCCACTACGGCTTCACTCATCGCATCAGCCCTCCTTCTCGATTAGGATCTCTGCTGGGCGGCGCATCTTTTGGTCATTGTGTTGCACTCTGGTTCCTGCGTTCTCCGCCACGAGGAGGTCCCAAGTTACTACAATCGGCTGATGATTTGCCAAAGAAACCGGCCTAATTCAGGCATCGGTTTTGTTCCAGCTTTCGCCTTATTTGGTTCGTGGCAAGAGCAAACTTCGACGGGCAGCTCTCGGCGAATTTTTGGCCGAAAGCTTGTTCAAAAATCACGGCGATAGTTGATGAAATTGCCGGTCACCGTGGCGCCGAGGCTTTCTGCCGTGCGGCGCGACGGCCAATTATCGTCCAACACCAGCGTGTAACCTGCGTAACGCATACGATGGTGCGCCATGGTGGCGAAGGAACGCGCCGCCATCGCACGAGCAATACCTCTGGAGCGGGCTTGCTCGAGTACGCCTATATTGATCAAAGCGCCACGCGTGCCACCGCCGCGTTCTGGCTTGAGCCGCACGCCCGCGCGCACCTGAGCCAGTACGCCGCTCAGGTCCGGCACCGAAAAGACCGCGCCGACTGGATTTCCGTCCACCAGCGCCACCGTCGAAAGATCGGCAACCAAGGTGCCGGCGAGCGGCAAGAGCATCGGCCGCACCTCCTCGCGCGACACCGGGTTCCATCCCCAATGGCGCGAGAAGGCCGAATTAGTGACGTCGGTCCACACGTCGATCGCCGCTAGAAACCCGTACTCGCGCCAGCTTCGAATCTCCGCGCCGCCTTGGTGCGCCGCTTGGATTAGGTGGCGGTAGCGCTCGAGAATTGGTGGCGTGAGAGCGGCAGTATAATCCACCTGGCCCCTTTCGGTCAGGAACTGAGCATTCTTGAAGTACCGATGATAGCAGTCCGGGTTGCCGCGGAGCATAAACGACGGCAGCTCAGCATAATTGTCGATGGTGTACGGATAATCGAGAAATGCGGCAAAGCCACTGCGGGCGGCCTTCATCCCGCGCTCTGCGAGCCAATTGGCCGCTTCCTCAAGCAGCGCGTGGGCAGCCTCGTCCTCGCCTGGCAGCGCTTCGAAATGGATTAACTGCCCGAGTTTTTCGTTCCAATGCTCGTTGTACCGATAATTAACAACAGCGCTCACGCGTGCCACGAGCTTGCCGTCACGCCATGCGCAAAAAGGGCATAAATCGAGATGTGCCGCCATCAAAGCGCGGCCCGCCAGCAGATCGATTTCGTTGCGAATATCTGGCGGCCACCAGGCGTCGCGCCCGCTATAGATCTCGAACGGCAGCCGAGCAAAATCTTCGAAGCGCTCACGCGTGCCGATTTTCTCAACGCGGATGCTTTGCGCGCACAACTGAGTTCACCGCCGACGATTCAACGGGCCGAGATTAGGTGCTGGCACAGGACCCACGGGTTCCATTAACGAAGGTTGAACTACTGCGAAGGGCCCGCGTTCTGTGGATTTTGCGCGTCCGGGTCCTGATTGCTCTGGTTAGCGTTATCGCTGTCACTGTCGCCGGGATTGGCGTTCATTTGCGGCGACTCGCCCGCGTTGTCACCATCCGAGGGACCAGCCTGGGAGGAATCGCCTCCATTCTCATCGCCCGGCTGAGCGTTGGGCTGATCGGAGCTGTCGCCGCTGACATTGCTGTTGTCATTGCTGTTGTCATCGGCTGGCTGATCGGGCGGCGGTCCGCTATTCGGATCATTCGACTCATCTTGTTGGGCAAGTTGCGGAGCCGTCGCGGTGACGGGCGGTGCCAAGATAGCCACGCCGCTGGCGGAACCCCACTCGTGAGCAAAGTGCGGCACCACCAACACCAGCAGGCACGACAGAACCGCCCCTATCGGCAGGTAAACATTTCTCATCGCAAATAACCTCCCGGCGCTATTGGCGCGAAGCTTAAAGATTGAACCGCCGAGCTTCTCCCAATTCAGGCGCCCAACCATCCTGCGAGTCTAGCGCAAATTGACCCATTTAATCGCTCCAGCAAAGCTCCACGAATCCGCAGCGTAATTTGTGGCACACGCTTGCACTTGGCGGTTTTTTTGGATAATCACGGCTCGTTTGGGCATCGACGATCGCGCGGCCAAGTGTCAATACGCGCGCGCGCATGTCCGGCAAAGGGCGCAACGTGACGGGTACGGCCACACTATCATCCTTCAAGAAAACGATTTCGGCTTCGACGCTTGATCGCGGATATGCGTCAGCAACCGCCAGCGCGTACGCCTCCATCTGGACTTGATATAGCGACACTTGACCGGCACCGCGAGCATACTTGTAATCACGAATGATAACGCGATCGCCTTGCTCGATTAGAGCATCGATCTGGCCGCGAACGAACAGCGATTCGCCGATATTATAAAAGAAGGGAACTTCGCGCGCCGTGGCAGCGCTGGTCACGAATTTTGCCAAGTAGCGGGCCAAGTCGGCGATTATTATCGCTCGCTCTTTGGTGTCGAGTCCGGCGGGGATGCCGAAGAGATCGACTAATTCCCCAATTTTGTGCTCGTTTGTTGGGTTGGATTGGACCCGCTCCAGCGCGGCGTGAGCGACGGTGCCCATCGCTGACGCTCTGGCGGACGCTGTAGCGCCGTCCTCGCTCGCGGGCTCGGGCAGTTTAAGCCCATGCCGAAAATGGAACTGGCGCGGGCATCGATCGAAATCGGCGAGCGCGGTTGGACTGATCACCAATTCGCACGAGCCCGGTGGCTCGAAGTTTAAGCGACGTTGTGTCAAGGCGGCCAATTCATGATCATTAGCCTGCGGATCAACCGCTGAGGCAATTTCCGGGAGTCTTCGGGCGTATTCCGGTAGCATCAGAACTATCTTCGCACCTGCGCGTTCCATGAATTCCCGTTCTTTGCGGGAGCTGACAAACGCTCCCAAAATCTCATCGCCGAGAAAATTGCGAATCTGTTTCGCCCATCCCTGGAGCATCGCACCTTCACTGACAATCAGGCGGTCACGCGCACGGGTCAGCGCAACGTAAAGCAAACGTAGCGACTCGGCCTGCTGCTCGCCGTTACTGCGCTTGCGGAATTTATCGAGCATGTCGTTGGGAATCTCGTCCATTCCACTGCCGACGGCGTCGCAAAGTAGCAGGCCGTTTTCCGGATCGGCCACCGGATTGCGAGTATCGCTGTCGGGCCTGCGCCCGGCATCGGCCAGGAATACCACCGGGAACTCAAGACCTTTCGCCTGATGTACTGTCATCAGACGAACGACATTCTCATTCTCTCCCAGAATCTGCGCCGGCGGCTCGTAAGGCTGCTGTTCGCCCAAGCGGCGCAGGTGGACGACGAAATCGTGAAACGTGAAGAGCCGGCGCGACTCGAAGTCGCGCGCGAGGTCAGCCAGCTTGCGCAAGTTGGCGACGCGCTGAGGCCCCTGCCGAAGCCCGAGCATCACCGCCTCATAGCCCGTCGCCTCGAGCGCATGCTCAACCACCCCGGCAATCGTGCCTCGTTGGCGAAGCCTCCGTAACTCGCCAAGGATCCGCCACGCGCGAATGGCGTCATCGCGTCCCGCGGATAGCCAGGAGAAATCAGGGCCGCTGTCCGCGAAGGTGACGCAAAAGGGGCTTGCGGGCGAGAATTCGACACTCGCTTCGACCCGTTCGCTATGAAGTGCGATTTCAGCCAGACAGTCATCGGAAACAGCAAAGAACGGCGAGCGTAACGCGGCCGCCAGCGCCATCGAATCTGCCGGATCGTCGATCGTGGTCAGCAATTCGATGAAATCGAGCACTTCCTGACAAGCGAAGAAGCCCCGCCCCTTGACCGTGTAACAGGGGACGCCCGCATCCAACAGCGCTCCCTCGTAGATCGCGACATCGGTGAACGCACGCAGCAGGAGCACGATATCGCTGTAGCGGACGGGCCGAAGCTCCGAGGTCGCCGAATCAGTGACCATCTCGTTGCCGACGAGTTGATTGATTCGAGAAGCTATCGCGGACCCTTCGAGCATGCGCTTGCGGCCCGCGTTGAGTCTGCGCGCACTGACGGTTGGAGGCGCCGATTCCATTACACGCCTGCTCGCGAAGGCGGCCGAATCGATAGGGCTATCAGGAATTGCCGTAATTATTTCGACCGCCGGATCTAATGCAGGCGTGCGCAACGCACTGAGTTCATGTTCGGAACTCCATTCAACCCAATACGGTGGCGGTGGCTGCTCGCGCGCATGCATCAGCGACGCACCGATTCCGTTGACGAATGCCACGATGTTCGGCGAAGAGCGCCGATTGCCAAGCAGCGGAAGCTCACGAATTGGTGAAGCCCCTAAGCGCTCTCTAATCCGGCCGAATCCAGCAACGTCAGCGCCACGAAATCGATAGATCGATTGCTTCTCATCGCCAACGAGAAACAGCTCCGGCGCTTCGACCTCGGTCTCCGGATCAACCAGCCGGGCGACAATCTCATGTTGAATTGCGTCGGTGTCCTGGAATTCATCGACCAGCAGCGCTCGAATCAGCGCCCGGTAACGAAGCCGCGTGCTGGCACTGCGTTCGAGCAGATCGTTGGTCCGAAATAGCAAGTCGTCAAAGGTAACGACGCGCTCGTCCGCCTTGGCAGCCTCAAGCTTCAGGGCGAGGTCGCGTATCATGGCAGCGATCTCGAGCGCTCTTGGAATCGCCCGGTAGGCGCCATAAGCGGAGATCAATTCGCCGCCGAGTCCAAAGCGGCCATTCCCGGCGCGATTGGCGATGTTCTTAATTGACGCTACGCAATCGCGGACGCGTCCTCGCGCGCTGGGAATGAATTCGCAAAATTCGTGGAGAAAGTCGAGCGCCTCAGGCTCAACGTGCGCGTTAATTGCGAGGATTCGCTCCTGGTATTCTTGCCGCCGTATCCGCAACGGCGCAATCGTCTGTTCGGCTAGAGCGCTGAGACTTCCGGCCGCCAGCAGCTCGTCGAGCAGCCTGCTAAGCTCCCCCGCCAGAACCGCAACGCGGCCCTCTTCGGCCTGAATCCGCGCAGCGGCTTCGCACGTAGCATCGTAAAGCCATTGAGGTGTGCGCCCGAGCCGGGCCACCTCGTCGAGAATTCGCATCACGATCGCGAGCGCACCTTCGCGCGGGGTTCCAGGGTCAAGACCGCGCGCCCGCGCCAGATACCAGGCTCCCGGTTCCGATTGTCGCACCGCATCTATCAGCACTTGTTTGCAAAGCCGCTCGAGGAACGTCTGGCTTTCGTAATCGTCGAGCACCTCGAAATCGGGATCGAGCGCCGCGTCCAGCGCATTCTCGCGCAGGAGCCGCGCGCAGAAGGCGTGGATCGTGGAGATGCGCGCAAGCGGCAGCATCGCGCGCGCGCGAATCAGATAAGATCGGCCCTCGCCCTGCGCTGGCGACAGAATACGCTCCTCAAGCACGGAAGCGATGCGCGCGCGCATATCATAAGCCGCTTTGTCCGTGAAGGTAATGGCGGCAACTTGCGCCGCGTTAAGCGGCTGATGGCCTTCGATCTCGCCTGCAATCAGAGCGACGAAGCGGCGCGCCAGCACTTCAGTCTTGCCTGAACCTGCCCCCGCCCTCACCAACAAATTGCCCGGCGTCAGAATTGCTTCACGCTGCTCTGCGCTGAGAACTACCGTGGAACTTCTCACGAATGGAAAGCCGGCTTGCGATACCGGCAGACCCGGCGGTAAGGGCAATACTCACTGCATTTGAGTGGATCGACCTCGAACCTACCGCCGACTGCGCCGGCAACCAGGTTGAGAATGCGAGCGGCCACCGTCTTCTGCGGGGCTGCTTCGGGCGGCGCGCCCAACAGCGCCAGCGGAATCGGTTGCGGCTCGGTTTCCTTGTCTCTGTTCTTCAGCACGATATAACTCGCGTCGACTCTGGCTTCAGGCGACAGTTCAGCACGAAAATTCTCCGCCGCCCCAAGCGCATAGACCGGCATCTGCAAATCCTCGCAAGCGAAATGGTCTGGCTTCAGCAACTCAGCATACTTGCTTATCCGGCGAGAGGTTTTGTAGTCGATCAGTCTGAGACGCCGGATATGACCAGCGTCGCGATAGATCTCCAACCGGTCGATTTGACCAACCAGCGCGATTTCGAGTGGACCTTCGGCGCCAGTGATTGCTTTTCCAGAAAGCATAAAATTCAGCGGGAATTCGTGATACATCTCCGTCGCAGCCTCGCCCCGAGCTTGGCGTGCGATTTCGTGCTCGATTATTTCATTGACCATTGCCTCGATTGATGTCCATTCGACCTCAAAAAAGGCGGGGTCGCGCGCTCGCAGGCGTTGGCGGCGATGCCATTCGTCCAGAACTTGCCGCTCGGATGCTCGCAGCGAGTCCGCATCAGGCGGCTTGGCGTCAGTAAAAATTGCGTGAAGGATTTCGTGGACCAGGGTGCCGGTTTCCAGCGCAGTTTGCTCGTAGTCGGCCTCGTCCTGTTCACGCAACAGCAGGATCCGCCGCGCGAAGAACTTGTAACCGCAGGCCGCAAGTTCGCTCAGTTGCGCGGCACTCCACTCGCGCGGGCCGCCACCTGGCCGCTCGCGCAGAAAACGGTCGAGTGCCGGACCCGCTCTTATCCGCCCGTCGTATGCGCTCGCGCAGACCAGCTTTTCGTTATCGGGAGAAAGATCGACACCCAGCCACCGAGCGTCGTTCGGCGCACTTTGCTGGCGTCGCCGATCATCGACCAGTTCTTCCCTGGATGGCAACGCCAGGTACTTCTCACGCCTGCGCTCGACTTCCGTTCTACGAAGGATCGATTCAATCTGGATGGTATCGGCTAAATGGGACCGCCCTGATTGGGGCAGAGCCGCGTCGAGCGCTGCCCTCGCCAGGAACTCGCCCGGCGTGAAACAATTGGTCGCAGGCGGGATGAATTCGTTGGCATTGATGCGTTCGAAGGTTGCGCCGTTCAGGATACGACTCACCTCGGCAACGAACGGCGAAACCTGGAGTTGCTTGCCACAACCATCGGCCGCGGAATACGAGAGAACGACCGAACGCGCCGGCATCGACATTGCCAGAAAGAACAGGAACGGCTCTTCGGCATTTCGATCACCGTGCGTGCGCAGGATCGGGCCAGGCGCGTCCGGGGCGAACCTCCCCATCCGCTGCCGCAAAGCATCGCGCAGGGGGGCGTTCAATTTTCGGATTGTATCGTCGGGAAATAACGGGTCTTCGGAACGGTAGGTAGGGAAGACCCCGTCATTTAACCCGAGGATAAATACCAATTCGAAATCAAGCCCGCGCGCGTCCGCCACCGCCATCGCGCGCACACCTCCCATCGTGTGGTTCGCCGTGTCTTCAACCGTAGTCTCGTCAAGTACCCGATCGACGATCGAAGCGAACTCGCCCAGTGTGGCCTGGCGCTGGGGGACCACGATTCTCGCTTCATTGGCCAGCATTTCAAAAGCCGACCGCAGCGGCCCAGCAGCCGCTGCCGCAGAATCAATGAGCGAGTCTCTGGCTGGATCAAAACCCAGGTGGTCCAGCACGCCAAGTGTTTTGACAACGTGGTCGGCAAGGGTCGCTGGAGCCTCCAACGTAGCCATCAGGCCGATCAGTTCGCTCCAAGCCTGAGCGGCTCGGTCAAGATGCGCGAGCCGGCGGCGGAAGGGTTCAAGCTGAGCGCGGCCTGTTTTCTGTTCCAGCGCCCGAGTCAGTTCTGCCCGCCGCGATTCGATACATACCGACAGCGGCCGCGTCTTCCGATCGATGTAACCGACCTGCGCGGGTAGCTCGTGGTATCGTGCTGCTGCGAACCGCAAAAACGGCGCCCGGCATAGGCGCAACATACTATCGCGATGATAATCCTGAGTCGGAATTCGGAGGATATCACGGACGACGCGCGCGGGGCCTAACGCTGACAGGGGCTGGCGCCGAAACAGGTTTAAGGGAATGCGGTAGCGGCGAAACGCAGCTTCGAGGTAATCGCTGTAACTTGGCAGGTTTCGCGCGACAATCGCGATACGGTCGAGCGCGATCTGCCCGGCAGCCGGCAATTCCAGCATTCGGCGAATTGCACGGGCGACTTCTTCTGCTTCCCGGCTGGGGTTCGGTGCTTCGATAATCCGCACAGTGCCATCCTGGGGCGGCAATTCAAGTCCGCTCGCCGCCAGATCCTGCTTGTCCCTCTCCCGTTCTCTGAACGGAAAGGTAAGCTGAGGATGATCGGTGGGAGAGGATGCAGCCTGCGCAAAAAGATGGGTGAGCACGAAGCCGAGACGCCCCTTGCGCCCACCTCGGCGGACAAAATGCGGTAAAACCGTGTCGCTGATCGATTCCTCGGCCACAAATCGGTTCCAAGTCAGGTCGGCAAGTCGGCCGACACGGAGGTCGAATGGTTCGGCTTGGATCGTCAACGTCGCATCGCCAATCAGCCTGATCAAGGAGGAGACCAGCATGAATTGCAGCAGGCTGGGATCGTAAACCTCTGCCACTAGCAGGTGCTCGACCCCATTCAGAAAGCACGGACGCTGATCCGTTTGTTCCATTCCATGAAGCTTTTCAACCACCAGCCGCTCACTATCATGCGCGTCGGCCGTTCCGGCCTCCTCCAGGAGACTATCGTACTCAGCAAAAATCTCGGCGAAGCCCCTGATACGCCGGGCCGCCGTATCGTGTAACCCTGCGCAGGCCTGCCGAAGGTCACTGGCGCCAATCGCTGCACCCTTCAACTCGCGAATAAAACCAAGCAAATGGTTATGTGTTCCCTCTCCGGGCACAAACGCTAAGTCGACGCCACGGGCGCGGACCTGAGTGATGGCTTCCTCAAGCGCGAGCCGTTCGCCCGCGGGTCCGATAGCCGTCCGCACCATGCCGGTTTCGCGCCACAAAGCGTCGGTGACCTGCGGGAATGTCGTCACTCGATGGCCAAGCAGGCATCCCTTTGCCCGACTCTCGCGCTTGAGCAGGTCATCGACCTTGTGCGCGGTAGGGTAAATCGCGAGCACAGAATGCACTTTCGGCTGCCTCAAATGCGCCTTTTGTTCTTTAGTATTCACCATGCTGTGCGGCTAAACGAAGGCTTCCCCATGGATAATGAAGTATATCCTCCGCGTGCCGGCCGCGCTTGTGCTTTACTCAAGCCAAATCCACAGCCGGCGATGTATCGCTGCGATAGGTGAATCTGAGACGACACAAAATGGAACGAATTGATTCAGCGGCGGCTCTCAATCGCCGAGCGGATAAATAAATAAGGAAAAGTGGATAGCTAAAGGCATTGCTCTTGCCGGTAATGACGCCGGCGCAGTAAGGCGATCTCGAGCAACGTGGCGCCGATCTCGATGAAGTCACTCGGCTTCCTCCGCGTACTCATCAAGCACTTTGCCCGATAGATGCGCTAGGCGCTTTTGAGCAGCGACTTCACGGAGACCGTCATAGGACAAGCTGCATGCGAACACCCACTGCCAAGTATTTCAGCAAGAGCGTGCTGCCCTTAATCAGCAACATCGGTTCGAAACAGTCGCGCTGTTTTGCGAAGTCGAACCGTACCAATACCGGGTAAGCGACTAATTCCGAAACATAACGATTAGTGAGGGTGTCCACTGTGAGAACCTCAGGCCAGGTATTTTCACGCAACAGACCGGAGGTTTAACGCTGAGGGTTGCCACTCGCGGTACTTAACCCGCGCCAAGTTCGGGATTTTGTCCGAGCTACAGGTAGGCTGTCGAAAACCGACGCGATCGACCCGCCAGTGCTGGCGCAGTTCGCCTCGGGTTTGCCATGGAAAACGAAGCTAACTGCGTCAACATTATCGAGAGGGACAAGAGGATCAACTCGGCGCATTGGGACTCGTTGTCAACGTCATCGTCCTCTGGAACACGATTTATATAGATGCAGTTATCGAGCACCCCACCACCTCACTTCGGGATCGACGATACATAACGTGCTTTATGTATCGTCGATCATGAGCGGGGGACGAGCTGATTTTCAAGTGCCCACGGGTTCCATTTTTTTGGGCGGCGCGGTACCTCGGGGAGCTAGAACCGCCTGCCAAGCCACGTAGGGCCTGGACCGCAGATCAGTCCGGCGGGTGATTCGGCCCTAAGGTTCTGAATCGCGCCTGAGTTTCTGTCTGCACGATAATTATTGACGCCGGCTATTTAATGTATGTACAGTAAATAGTGAGACTCGATTTCGACGAGAATAAGAGTCAGCGCAATGCCGGAGAACGGCGGCTGCCGTTCACCATGGCTGCCGATTTTGATTTCTCGACGGCCCGCGTCGTAGAAGACCGGCGCAGCAACTATCCCGAACGCCGCTTTGTGGCCCTCGGTTATATAGGCCGTCGGCTGCATGTCCTCTGTTTTACGCCGATTGTCGACGGCATCAGAGTCATCAGCTTACGCAAGGCGAACACACGGGAAGTAAAGATCTATGGCAAAGAAAAGCCTGACTGACCGAGAGGGCGAGGTGCGGGAATTGACCCGCGGCGATATCGCGGAAATGAAACCCTTCAAGGACGTTTTTCCCGACCTCCACGAAAGCTGGAAGCGAGGACGCGGTCGCCCGCCCAAGGAACAGCCCAAGCAGAGGCTTACTTTGCGCCTTGACGCTGATATCGTTGCTTGGCTGAAGCAGCAGGGCACCGGATATCAGACGCGCATTAACAGCATTTTGCGGGAGGCGATGAAAGACAGGTAAAAATCCCGTTTTCTGCCAATGCTCGGATTTTTATCCGGTAGTCGGCGGTGCCTTCTCTGTCGCACGACCCTATATAGTCCGCTACCAACAATTCACCGGTCGTAAAAACCGTGTCGTCGATTTGCGTATTGCCATCCCTGTAGGTCTTAGTTGCACGACGGATGATTCGCGGTGCGAACCGCACATTGATCCGCCAGGCCGGCTGCTGGAGAAGATGGTCTTTGCACTGCTTGTTAAACCTTAATTAACGCCATCTACATTGAGCGATCATCTCGCTCGACTAAGTGTTGTTCCTCGCACGCTTAATTACGCTTGTTTAAGCCGGGAGGAACAGATGACTGGAAAGGTAAAAGCGCGGACAGTCTTTGGCACCTTTTTGTTGGCATCGGTGTCGCTGACCGCGGTAGCGACACACGCCAATCCGCCCCAAATCGATCGGGTTCTATTGATTAGCGTCGACGGCATTCACGCGGTGGATTTACTCAATTGTGCCAGCGGCCTGAGGATCGTAAATGGTGGCAAACCGTATTGTCCCAACTTGGCGGCTCTGTGGCAGACCGGAGTGAACTATGTAGCCAGTTCCACGTCAAAACCGTCGGATTCATTTCCGGGCCTGATGGCGCTGATGACCGGGGCCTCGCCGCGTACAATGGGCATCTATTACGACCATGCCTATAATCGGTCGCTAAATCCGCCCGAGCAGACGACCGGCAACGGAAATCCTGGCGGAAGTTGCACACCTGGAGCAACCCCGCCCGGTGCCCAAGCCGAATACGAGGAGGGTATTGACTTCGACCAAACCAAGCTCAACGGCGGTGCGCCCAGTGGTGACGGCGGCGTAAACTCGATCAACCCCGCTTTCCTGTCCCGTAACCAAGATTGTCATCCGGTCTACCCGTGGAACTATGTCCGCACCAACACGATCTACGCCATTATCCATAAGGCGGGAGGCTATACTGCCTGGGCTGACAAGCATCCCTCTTATTCGTCGGTGGGAGGCCCTACCGGCACCAATGTCGACAGTAATGTCAACGACTATTACGGGCCGGAGATCAATTCCAATTCGCACGACTACGGATCGAGCGACATCAAAGTTGCCGGCTGCAATCCGCTGCCTGACCAGGCGGCAGTAATGGCCAGTGACGACTACACTGGCAGCTTCCAAAACATCCAGTGCTACGATGCCCTCAAGGTGCAGGCCGTCCTCAACGAGATCGACGGGATGAACCACAACGCCACCGCCACGAAGCCGGTGCCGAACATTTTCGGCATGAACTTTCAGGCGGTCAGCGTCGGCCAGAAGTTGATTTACCAGCACGGCGCGGTCGCGAAGGGTTATAGCAAAAGAGGCGGCTATCGTGATTCGGTCGGGACACCGTCTGCTTCGTTGCTGCGGGAAATCGAGTTCGTCGACCATTCGATCGGCAGGATGGCTGCAGAGCTGAAACAACACCATCTCGATGGTTCGACGCTGTTCATCGTCACGGCGAAACATGGGCAGTCACCAATCGATAGCAGCCGCTATATCCCCGACGGATCCAACGACCCGGCTACAATCCTGAGCAGCTTCCTGCCCTCTTCCGAAACGGGAGGGGTCGGACCGACGGAGGATGACGTTTCGTTGCTGTGGCTAGCCGATTCGTCGCAGACTGCCGCCGCCGTAGCGAAGCTGGAAAGCGTATCTCCAGCACTGCCGATGGCAAACAACATCGCCGGCATTGGCGAGATTTTCTCGGGCCGCTCGCTTAGCATTCTCTACAACAGGCCGGGATTGCCGCCGAATGGTGATCCGCGCTCGCCAGATATCATCGTTACACCCAATATCGGTGTGACGTATTCTAACAGCACAAAGAAGCTGGCGGAGCACGGCGGTTTCTCTCATGACGACACCAACGTCATTTTGCTGGTATCGAACCCGAACTTACGTAACGCGACGATATCGAGCCCGGTCGAAACTGCTCAAGTCGCTCCGACGATACTGGAGGCTCTGGGACTTGATCCTGCCAGCCTTCAGGCTGTCCGGTTGGAGGGTACGCAAGTTCTGCCGAGACTCCCCTTCTAGGTTTCAACAGAATCACCCGTGTCAACCCGCCGAAGGGGGGCGCTGAATCCGCGCCCCCCTTTCATTCTATCGGCGCCGACCTACGTCACCAATTTGTCTGGCTGCCGACGACAAGCCAGCGCCCGGGTAGTCGAAAGGTGCTCGTGGTCATGCTTTTTGTTTAGTTAGCCCGCGGACTGCATTAAAATCAGGACTATCAGCAAAGAGTTCCCGTCCCTCTAATTGCCGGGCTACCATTGCTCGTGGGACTGGTTCAGATTGTCAAACTTCAGGCAAAGATGATATAGCCGGCCTGGGGCGGTAAGGAGAGGACCATGCATACGCGTCTCTTTTTTGGAGAAATTCAGCAGGGCAAATACGACGAAGCCTGGCAAATTCTGAGCGAATTCGCCCAGCGCGTGAAGCAGCAGAAGGGTTGCATCCTCCAGCAGGTCCTGCGTCATGGCAATGAAGTTATCGGGATCACCAGCTGGGAAAACCAGGACGAACTCGCCGCATACGCCAACGGCGAAATCGCGCGTGAGCTGTTCAGGCGTATTACCCCATTGTTAATGGGGGTGCCCAGAGTCCAGACCTTCGAGGTCAAGATGAACCTCTGTGACGCTGCGGCACTGAAGCCGGTTTAGCCTGGATCCCTATGCTTGCGCCAGACAGTATCAGCTTTGTGACCGTGCGACGCCGCGGCCGGAGAGCAGCAGTACATCCAGATTTATGAAAAGAGGTTCGGAAGGAGGACCACCATGTTTCAAATGGCAAAGGTGTGGGTCGATCCGAACGATCGTGTCGACAGCGTCGAAATTCGCTACACTTGGTCCCCAGGTGGGACACCGCCAGATTTCACCAACGGCAAGGATGAGGCTGAGGTGATGCAGGTGGTGCTCGGGACCAACCCTCGGGTACGCCAGGCCATTATCGAGATTCCGCGTTATCTCGAAGGCAAAGACAATTATTCCCTCCACTACCATTTCAGCGGTGGCGGCGAACATCACGAAGGTTTTACGCAGGTATACACGGAGGAGATAGTTTCGAAAGAAGTCGAGTATATCGATCGTGAGGGCCAGCTGACCGAAGTACGCGTGCTTTGGAGTGTCGGCGGCTGGGCGGCACCGAACTGGACGCAGGCGCGACTCGACGGGCTACCGTTGAAAGTGCCGGCGGACGCGCCCGGACATGATGCCGAAGGCGAGGGCCTGGCCGATGAGGCGATTTACGAATTCGTTCAGACGGTTCCGCTGCCGCGCCGTTTCGTCGCGCGAGTGTGGGGGCCGCGCGGGGGCAAGGTCGAATACTGTTTTCAGTTGCTGCGTAACAACACGCCAATTGAAGGTGACGAATTTGCTCGCTGGGACAACAACCAAAATCAGAATTTCTCTATTGTCTTGAGCTGACCCGCGCTACAATCCCATCGTGGCGATTTATCCGGAAGGCTGCGGGGGGACGATGCCCAAGTCACTTATTAATCGAAAGCTGCTCGTGTGCGGGATCTGCGGTTGGGTCCATTATGCGATGACTGAGGATGAGAAAACGGACCTCGATGGCGCTCTCGTCCGCTATCACCTCAGCGAGCACGAGCGCGAGATCTATGAAGCGGAATTTCGCCAATGCCTTAGATGCGAATCCCCGGTGAATGTCTTTAAGGAGGCGACCAAAATCGACGTTGCCCGCGCAGCAGGCCATATTGTGACCCCGGTTCTGGTCTGACACTCGGGGCAAATCAGCCCGTTAGTGAGAAGCCAACTCAGCCTGATGCGCGTGCTAAATCTCGAACCGGCGACCCCGGAGAGTTGAGAACTCTCCTTGCATCGGTGGTTTTGCGGCGAAACGCTCCTTAACCGTGCGAATTGCCGTTGAGATTGAACAGCCGGCGAGCATTGTCGCCCATGACCTTACACGCGGTTTCACGGTCGAGCGACTTAACCAACGCTAACAGCCCATCATTGTAAGTTTCGGAGCCTTCCACGTTCGGCGGCTGACGATGGTAGTGAGACGGACCATCGATTGAAGCATCTGAGCCAAACAGAATCCGGTCTGCACCTACGCCATCGATAAGCCTTCGCACCATCTGCCATCTGCACCACGAGGTCTCCAGATACAGGTTGGGCTGTTCGAGCGCGTGCTCCAATGCGCGCAGCCGACCTTCCTCGGGTCCGAGAAAGGTGTGATACAGGATGACCGGGGTTTCCGGGAAACGCTCCGCCAAGCGCCGGATATGGTCCGGGTCCGCATCACCTGGCGCACTGTGGCAGGCGACCGGGCAGCCTACGCGAGCAGCTACTTCCAGGTAAGGGTCCAGCCGCGGATCGTCTGCGGGATAATCATCGACCGTGGGATGAAGTTTGAGGCCGACCGCGCCGGTGGTCAAGCGTCTTTTCACTTCGGTGATCGCAGTCTCGCCCGGCCGTACCCAAACCAGCGGAAACAGCCTGGCGGCGCTGAGATCTACACGATCGAGCGCCCGATTGTCGATCCATGAACTTACGCCGGCAACGATGCCCGCTGAAGCCATCGCCATGCCGAGGCTGCGAATGCCCAGGGCTCCGGCACCCCCGCCGCTCACGTGCAGATGGGCGTCAAGCGCGTCAAAGCCGATCCAGAGGCGATAATCGACCCCTCGATTATTGTCCCATTCGTCGCCGCAGCCCACCGCGCAATCCAGCGCGATGTGACCGTCAAGCTGGTTAATTTCTGCAACCGCGAATCCAGGTTCCACGGTTTCCATGCGGATTTCCTGGATCGGTTCCTGCCATCCGTCGAAGCCGTAATGGAGCCTGACATCTGGTCCTTCAAAAGCGCCACGATAGGCTAGCCAACGCTGAGAACTGTCCGCTCCGCCACCTAGCCAACTGATTCTTCCAGGGTTCACGTCTCCTCTCCTCCGAACTAGCCGTTATAGGCGCAACATTTGTGCCTCGCGAAATGTAGACGGCTAGCCCCGTTCCGCCTCATCACCCGCCTGGGCAACATCCATACCGGGTCCTGTTGGTCCGGTGACCACTGCTTCGGAATAGAGCGGCGAATACTGACGGTCACCGCCCTGGCAAACCTCGAAATAATAATGCAGCGTGTAGTGCCTGCACGGCCGGCCTTGAGAGTCTGAAACGGATGAGGGCAGTCTCAGCTCCTTCATTCGGATCGACCTGCCGACCAGTGGCATATAACGGGTTGCCCGCGCATGGTTCCAGTCGGGCGTCTCGTCAACTGCTGTCAGGATGTAATGGATATTGACTGCTTCTATATCACCGGCGTAATCCCGAAACCACTTCACCACACGATGAGAGCCCATATTGTTATCCACACTCACCTCAACAGGCTCGTACCGGCGTTAGCTGATGCGGGCGCCCACTGCGCAGCTCATAAAGTATGAACTACGTATCCCCAATAATCCTCCCATCTGTCCGCCCGGTTGGGAGTCCACAATCCGCCTACATGCCATCGCTGATGGACGTTCGCGCCTTTGGGTCCGCGGATACGGCCGACGTAGCGGCGGGGCATCGGCAACGCCCTCAACATTTCAGAGCGGATCCGTGAAAATTCCTCCATGTCTTCACAGCCATAGAACTTGAAGGAACGATAGGGACTGTCCTCGCCGTAGCTTGCAGTGAAATTGCTTTCCTCGGTGGGCTGATATTGCGGCGAATCCCAATCGTAGATGCTCCAGTAAATGCACATGCCGCCGAGGTCGCCGCGGTAATCGACGTATTCGACTTCCTTGCTGACAATCTCTTCGCTGAACAGTGGGCTCAACTCGCGTTTGCCACCGCGGAAAATCTCAAAGTAGTGATGAAAGAGGTAATTATCGCTGTATTTGCCGGTATCAGGATCAAGGATCTCATCGGGCAGCTTGATAATCTTGCGGCGTATCCCATCATCCGGCAGCTCGATGACGTCCTGCTGCGTCTGCCGCACCTCGCCCGTCTCGTCGATCGTGGTGCCGCCCATGCCCCTGACCAGCGTGCCACCCCGGGGCATTGCGCGGGTCTCGCGATGGGTTTCCCAGTTCGGCATTTGTGCCAGAGGGGTCCACGTATAATGAATGTTCACCAGCTCAATGCCCGGCATCGTATCGACAAAAGTTTTTTTCATGTAGAAGGAAAACATAGCAATGCTCCGTTTTGCCGCAGATAACTCGCCGCTTTCATCGATTGTTCACCAGTTCTGTTATCACTAATCACGTCAACCGCCTAACCATCAGTGCGTCGACAAGGACGTCGCGCCAGTTCCGCAGAATAGCCGATTAACCTAAACCCGCTCGATCTATGCCGACGCCGCCCAGATCAGATGAAAAGCTGACGGTTTGACGAACGCGCTTTGAAAATCGGGGCTGTGCTGCAACGTCTCATCAGGCGAAATATCTTCGACCCTTGCGGCTCCGGCCAGAAACTGACCCAACGATTGCATCCGGAACGACTGCGCCGCACGCGCATCCTTGTTGATTATTACCAGCGCGCGGTCGCGCCTGTCCCGCGACCACTTGACGAAGGCGAGGATGCGCGGGTTCTCGACCGTGAAGGCATCGACTGGCCCTTCTTCGTTGAACACACGCCGCGACGCTTTGAGCCGATTGACCCGCCCAATATAGTCGCTGATGTCCCATTGCGGCTTTTCCCAGTCCGCAGGGCGGGTCTCCACTACGTTCAGGCGCCGGCTAAAGCCATATTCGAAACCCACCGGCATCATCACCCCGGTTGAGAATACGGCAGAAAAGCCATAGCGCATCTTGACCGCTTCGCGGTCGCCCTTGAGATCAGCGGCAAGCCGCGCGGTGTCATGCGATTCAGGAAAACTGATCGACGGAACGAGCGGCGCGGTCTGGCGGTATTGCTCCAGGCACCAGGGAGCCGCAAAGTCCCACCATTTCGAACTATTGAAAATAAAATCGAAGCCGCAACCCGCGAGCCGTACCGTCTCGGAGAAGGGACAACCGAGCGATTCAGCTAAAAAGACCGCATCTGGGTGCGTCCGTTTCAGACGCCCAATCAGTGTCCGCCACAGTTCCGAAGGCAGCTTGTAGGCAGCATCGCAGCGGAAGCCGCGGATTCCCATCGACGCATAATGTTCTGCCAGGTCTGCCCAATAACTCCAAAGCCCGTCGCGGTCTTTACTGTTGTCAATTTCGAACAGGTCGCCCCAGGTGATCACGCGATCATCTTCGCGCGCGCTCGGATGAACGGGCTTGCCATCGGGGCCGCGTTTGTACCAGGAAGGATGCCGTTTCAGCAGCGGCGAATCGAAGGCCGTATGATTAATGACCAGGTCCATTATCACGTTCAGACCGAGCCGGTGAGCGGTCTCCAGCATCTGATGGAATTGCGTCTCGGGCGGCCCAGCGGAAGGATCAATCAACCGCGAATCAAACTCATAGTAATCTGCGATCGAATAGAGACTGCCTGAGTATCCCGGCTTGTGAAATGGATTGAGAAAAACCCAATCGAACTCCATCCCGCGGGCCCGTTCCAGATGTTCGGTCCAGCGCGGAAATGCTCCAGCCAGAAGGGGAAAGAGATTGTAGATGCGTGGTCCAGGCCGCCAGGAGTCGGAAGTGCTCATCGTTATTCGCTCCGCTTAAGCTCCGCCGCGATCGTCGTTAAACTCCTTTAATTGCGCGCACCTTGCCGACTGCTTTGGTCGCTCTATTTCGTTCCGCTGGTGGACTCGGCTCAGTTTCCCACGCCGAGTGTAGTAATCCTCATTTGCTACGACGCCGCGGAGGGCGGGCCTTCGATGCAGGGCGTCGCGGGCGCGGAGGCTTCCATAAGAATACCAATAAATCCTTGAGATGGGCGCGCCAACTGGTCCAGTTATGGCCCCCGGGTAGTTCCTGATAACGAGTCGGCCATCGTTTCTTCTTCAACAACCCGATAAGTCTTTCATGCGCGGGTATGAAGCGAGGCTCGTATTTCCCGACGTCAAAGTAAAACCGAAAGCTTGCGCCCCTGGTGTGCTGCACCATCGAGGCCAGCCTCTCCTCTTCAATCATCAATGCACTGGATTGGCCGGCAACGAGTGAGAAGAGATCTGGACGTGAAAGCGCCGCGTAGACCGAAATGAGCCCACCCAGCGAAGCGCCCATTATACCGCGCGCTTTGCGATCAGGTTCTGTCCGAAACCGCTGCTCTATTTCTGGCAATAGCTCGCTGCACAGGAACTCCAGATAGCGGTCATTGGCCCAATACTCTTGCATTCGGTTCACGGGATCGACCATGACCGTCACCAGCCCTGGAATCTGCCGTTCAGCAGTCAGGTTGTCCAGCACATTCGCCATCTTCGCGCGCTCGAGGTATTCGCCACCGTCGTGCACATAGAGCGAGCCAAAGCGCCGGCTCCGATCGTTGTCGTAAGCCGCCGGCAGGTAGACGTAAACCCGGCGAGTATTATCCAGGAGCTTGCTGCTGAATTCGAATTGCTCGACCCGTCCGTGGGGAATGTTGTCCACCCATTGCAATTCCGGTGGTTCATGAAAGTCGCCGACAATGAAGTAGGAGTTTGAGTCGCCGAGTCCATTGTCGATTCGATTTGGGCAAAACGGATCGGGCTGCCACTCACCATCAACAATAAACTTGTATTCAAGCCGGGCGGGTTCAGTTAATTGCAAGGTATGGTAGAACAACCCACTAGCATCGAGCGGGGCCATCGGGATCGCCTGTCCACCGCGGCCCCATTGATTGAACTCCCCCGTAAGCTCGACGTGCCTTGCCTGCGGGCCGTAGTAAATAAAATTGACTTGCGGCCCTTCGATCATCGGCGTACCCAGAGTCTTCAGGATCTGGAGAAATCGCGATACTTCTTGTTCAAGCTGGGGGCCTTCTGCTCTTTCCAGCCGGGCTTTCCAGTTGGGAAATGTAGGGGCGGCTTCTTCCCGAGTGGCTGACATGTGATTGCCGTTTTAGCTGCGCCTCCGGGAGAGTTCGGTATACTCCGATCTGATGGCAACTTAGTTATCAGCGATTCGGGCGGCCTGCGCTTCGTGATTTCCCTTGACTCGTTTTTGGTTGGGTGCGGCTGACCCGATCCTGATGACGCACGGTCGCTTTTGCGGGACCTGGAGGCTTGCGATTCGCAAGGTTTACGGGTGCGGACATCAGATAGCCATCCCGCAGAATTGCACCTAGTTCGTCCCAATCGACACTCGAGTCCAAACGCACGCCTACCCATCCTTTAACACCGACATAAGGAGGGTTGAAAAATCTCTTGGGCATCGAACGTATCAAAGTTTCCTGCACAGTAGGCGGGGCCATTACCCACACCGCGAGGTGACCGCTCTTGTGATGATCGTTGTCAGTCATCGCGAACATCTTGCCGCCGGTGACGCGAAAAGTGCATTCACCCCACGCTTCCTTCTCGACGACCGCGGGGAAGCCAAGGCAGATTTCCCGCAGCCGCTTTATTAGCTCATTCGACTCGTCATACATCCGTGGATGCGTCACCGTTCCTCTCCCTTGAGAGATAAGCTGTTATCCCCGGTTCGCCAGGACTCGGTGCTTTTCACCACAAGTACGGAATCAAACGGTACCGGGTACGCTCGGTGTATGCTTTGTACCCTTCGAGTTCCCGCCGCAGAAATCGTTCTTCAATTTGGATCCGGAGAGCTATCGTACCAATCGGGACGATCGCCAGCAGAGCCGCCGCGTATGACCCCAGCCATAGACAGGTTCCGATAATGAACGGAACGCCACCCGCATACATCGGGTGGCGCACCCTGGAGTACACACCGCTGTCGATCACCCTTTGATGCCTCTCTTCCTGATACTTGACCACCCCCGCAGCAAAAGCGTTCTCATGCAGAGCGAGTGCGATCAGCCACCATCCGGCAACGATTAACCCGAGCCCCAGCAGGGAGATCAACGTGCCCGGTCCAGCCATGAGATGAAATCGGAAGACATCCAGCGGAATAAAGATAATCACGCCGCAAAACGTCACCAGGAAAAGGTTCAGCACAATCTTATCTACCAGCGGCTGACCTTTTTGGAGCGGTCCCTTGAGGCGCTCATTGATTAATCCTTCGTTGTCGCGCAGATATAGCATCGTCGCCGCCGTCGCCATCATGATGCCGCCGATGAACACCCACGCGCGCGGCCACGCCAGCGTCCGCGCCGGAACAAACAGCAACAGCGCAAACAGCGCGCCCTGCATAATAACGCCGTAAATCAATTTGACCGCGAACATCGTCTTTCATCCCTCGGTTAGAGCGACGGGCCGTTTGCCTTTGTGTCGTGAGCGCGATGCCGAAAAGCGGTCTTCAAACCCGAGAGAGTCTTAGTGCGCGGCGGGCGAATGTTGCGCGGCGCCCAGACCTTCGAGCGCGAGTCCGTAGCCGAGGTTGTCGAGCATCAGGCGCTTGATCACCTGCGTCATTGCTACTCGCGCGTACCTGACCGCGAGCGATGGCCGCGCCGCGATTTGCTCCGCCAGTTCCCACGCGCGCGGTAGCAGTCGCTCTCGCGGCAGAACTTCGTTCACCACTCCGAGCTTGAGTGCTTCCTGCGCAGAGAGCTTCTGGCCGGTCAGAAGGAAATAGCGTCCGCGATTTGGCCCCAGCACCATCGGCCACGCCACATGCACACCATCGCCGGGCACCGTCCCATTGGTAAAATGGGCCGAATCCTGGAAAGTTACGTGCTCTGCCGCAAGGACAATGTCGCACAGGATCGCAATTTCCGCGTGCCGATGGGCGGGACCATTAACCGCCGCAATCATCGGCACTTCGATACTCAGGTGATTCATCAGCAGATGCTTGCCTTCATTATATACTCGGTCCCACGCGTCGGAGCCGATGCTGCTTGAGCCCTGCGGCGGAGGATTGGCGCAGAAGGATTCGCCGGTGCCGGTCAAAATGACTGCTTTATTTTCAGAATCCCGCGCGATATCGGCGAACAAAAACGACAGGTCCTCGTGCGGTCCGAGACCCCATTCCATTTCGCGGCCATCGCTATGACAGGTTACCTGCAAAATCCCGTCGCGCCGCTCCAATTTCGCGTGCCGGTACTTGTTTGCATAATCATCGAATTTGATTGCCATTTTATCGACCTCGCCGCGGAACTGCGGAATGTGATCGTCGCGCTATTCAGCCCAGAATTGCTCGTCCATGGCTTGTTCGAAAGTCCAGGGGCACGAGTCGGGCGGCTGCGGTTGCGAGCTACGCAAAAACCGCGTGGTGAGATCGACGCGAGCCGCCTTATAAGCCTGCGCCAGAACGTCGGGAACGGACGGCTTCAGCCCAGGATTTTCGTCCAGATGTTCCCTAATCTTCAGAAGCTGCACGGCGATAGTTGCTCTCCCGCTGCGGCTTCGACGGGTAGCTTGGAACTGCCATTTCAATAGATGCTCAAGCAGCACCTCCAGCCGACTTCGAAGTTCTCTCCGTTCGGTCTTTGCCAAGCCCTCCACCTCGTCCGCGAGGTTTTCCCAATCAAGTTCCTCCAGCCGGTGTTCTTTGAGCGCACGGGCCTGCCGCAGCGCCCACGTGTAATAGTCACGCTCGTAAAGGCTCTGCTTATCTTCAGTCGGTTCCGGAGATACTAGATCATTAGCCATTGCCATTACTTCGGACTGAAAATCAAATATAACTCACGCGGCTTTGCGGGCGCGCCGCAACTGTGGCGCGGTCAACAACTCATGCCAGCGCCGCCAAAACGTGCGGATTTGCAACTCGTCTGAGATCGATGGATGCTCTCGCAGCATGCCCCGCGAGATATCAGACCATGCGACTTCGCGATTGGCGAAACCACGCTGACATGCTTCGAGCATTTCGACATCGTCCGGAGTGGCGAACCCGCCTGGTCCAAGAAAGGTAAGAAAATTATCCAACCGAAGCTCGGAATCTTCTACGTCTTCCTCTGCTGGCCCCAGATTCCACGCATTGACTTCCATGTAGTCAGGCGAGATTGGGAAGAAAGTGCGGACGGTAATCGCCATGATGTCGTTGATAATCAGGTTAGGGAAAATCAGCAGGTTGCGGCCGGTTTGTGCGATACGGAACGCGCGTTCAGCACCGAACCGTTCCTCGAGGCGGTGCTGCTTTTCCTCGATACGCGCCTTCGCCAGTTCGCCAAAGCTCGGCACCCAGCGTGCTATCGGGCGGCCAAAGGGCGCTGTAAATTCGATGGCAGCATGGCCATTTCCCAGGTCGAGTGCTTTCTGATGAGGGCCGTCCAAGCCCCCGCGGAGGTCGGCGCCGGTGTCGGCCAGGAACGTAAAGTACCGCTGATGGGTGGGCAGGCCATGATATCCGTCGATACTGTTCTCGACCAGCAGCTTCCAGTTCGCGCGAATACTATAGGCCTGTGCTCCTTCTGAAATCTTCATTCTGGTCTCCGACTGGTCGCAGACCAGATCCAAATACTCCTTGGCGCCAGCCAGATAGTCACTCAGGTCGGGAGCGGCACGGTCGAAACTGACGAAGATGAACCCCCGGTAGATATCCATTCGGGCGGGACGGCCAAGCGCAAATTCGGCTCGATCAAATGCCTCGCTATAGGCACTTTCGCCCGGGACGCCGATCAGATCACCGCGGCAACTGAATGTCCACGCATGATAGGGGCACTGAAAACTCCGGGCATTACCGCGCGGCTGGCGGCATACGAGCGAACCGCGATGAGTACAAGTGTTGAAGAGAACCCGGACCACGCCGTCATCGCCGCGAACAATGATCAGCGATCGGCCGGCGACGCGCCGCGAGCGGAAATCGCCCGGCTCCGGAATTTCCGATTCGTGCCCGGCATAAATCCAGCATTTACCGAAAACCCGAGCGTGTTCGAGTTCGAGATATTCGGTTTCGGTAAAAGCCCGCCGGTTAACGCGGAAAATGCCTGCCTTCCGATCGTCGATAATCAGGTTGTCAAGCGCCGTATCCTTCATGTCTTCTCTCCGTCGCCTTGGGACCGGCCCATCATCCGCCGGTACAAGGACGAAGTCTGGAAAGACCGTCCCACATATCAAGACATACCCTGCCCTTGCGGCTCGCCCGGCCCTTTGGGTCAGTTACTTAGCCCCTTCTGCTGGATCCCATGCCCAATAACGCGCCACGGTCCCGGCGTCGACCCGCAGATCCATCCCGGTCATCATCTCCGAGTCATCGGAGGCAAGAAACACCGCTGCGCGCCCATAATGTTGCGGGCTGGGCAGTTTCTGCATCGGCGTCCGCTTGCGAAAGGGCTCGAAGCTCTGCCTAATCCAGTCAGCATTCGTGACCTTTCTGCCCCATCGCACGGCTCGTTCAAGTCCCTCCGATGGATCGGTGGCAGTTGGGGTCAAACTGTTGACCCGAATCCCGTATGGTACCAGTTCCATCGCGACCGACCGTGTAAAATTGAGCAGTCCGCATTTGCTGGTACAGTAGGCAACGTTATTGGGCTGCCCCTGATGGCCGGCACTGGAGATGATATTGATCATCGCCCCCTTGCGCTTTTGCTCGATCATCGAGTGCGCCACGTACTTGGTAAATAAGAAAGTGCCGGTGAGGATAATGGAGATCTGCCGCTCCCACTCAGCAAGCGGCATATCAAGGACGCCTTTTTGATTGAAGATCGCAGCGCCGTTCACAAGGACGTCGATACCGCGATAAGTTTCGCAAGCTCTGGCAACCACCGATTTGACCTGCGCTTCATTGGTCACGTCGCATGAGGCGGCCATGGCACGGCCACCCGCCTGCTCGATCGCGCCAGCACAATCGGCGGCGTTCTCAGGTTTAATATCGACGCAGACTATGGTTGCTCCCTCGGTGGCCATCACCTCAGCGATGCCGCCGCCGATATTCGAGCTGGTGCCGGTGATAACCGCCACTTTTCCGTTGAGTTTCACGTCCTAAAGCTCCACCTTTGACGAGATTACGGCTGCCCGGCTCAAACGAAGTGCGTTGCAGTCTGGTAAAATCCCCCGCCCGCTCATTTGCGGGAGGCTAGACTGACGGTTCTGTCTACGCGATCAGAAAACATTTGTTCGAATTCAGCACCCAGGTGGTGATGAAATCGATCTCCACCGGCTTGCGATTAAGATAGGAAAGCGCACCTGCCAGGCACATCCAGTTAAGCACTTCCTGCTGTCCGCTCTCTTCGATCGCCGACAGCGGATAGTTTCTCCACCGATCGTAGTTGCCGGCACGCAAAGCGTCATAAAGTGCACGGTCGGCGGGTATGTCGGGATAGAGAAAATAGTTCTTCGCCGTGAGAAACGCATGCGACCAACTCGACGATGCCATCAGCACGACGCGCCAGTCGCTCTGTGAGAGAACCTTTGCGGTAGCCGCGCCCAGATCAAACAGCCGCTGTGGCCGTGGTGACGGCGGATCCAATTGCGCTTCGGTCGGCGGGTTCTTGAATATCGGTAGGCCGCCCTTTTGCGCGACCACTCGGCGTCCATAGCAATTTATCGCGAATGGGACCACCGGATGTGGAAAACCGTTGCGCTCGTAGTCTAGATAGAGAATCGCGTTGCCGAATGCATGGCCCAATGGCTCGTGGAGCGGCCGATAGGCGTATGCGGTGTCGAAGCCTGAATCGAGAAGGCCTGCCGCTAGAAACTTGGCGGCGGCAGGATGTCCGGTAACGTGGTATTTCTGCTCGGCAGTTTCGTCCCAAATATTACCCGCGGGCGGACTGAAATCGACGCTATCATAAGCGCAGACGCAGTATGGAGGAATGACGTCCTCTTTGAAATTTTCGTATTGATCGTCGCCCCAAATCAGCACGAAATCGGGCTTGAACTCATCGATTGCGGCACGCTGACGGCGAAACCATCGCAACAGGTCGGCGCGATGGCGCGCCGCGGTGGCGGTGGCGTGATCCTTCCCCCACTCTTCGCGCATCGGAGGGGGCCAGCCCTCAGGGCTTCGAAATTTTTCCGGAAGCCCAGGATTCTGCAGCATCCGGTCCATGATCATTGCCATGTTCTCGTCGCGCCAGGCGAGCGGCGGATAATGAGTGAGGCCGATTGCGAGTATTTCACTCATCTCGCTTCCTCCATCCGGAGAATTCGTGTTGCCTGATTCTTATATACCAGAAGCAGTGGAGACTGTGGACGGCTGGAAAATGCCTGATTTGCCAGCGGCAACGATGCTCATCCATACTTCAGGCCTGTGAGCGCGGCCGTCGGCGCTCTGCCATTACATACTGGGAGAAGCTAGAAAGTGTATTACGACCCGAGGCATAAACCGATTCCTCTTCTTCATGATCCTTTGACCGCGTTGGTGGTTCCCAGACCTATCGGATGGATTTCAACGCTCGGGCGCGATGGTATCGTCAATCTGGCGCCGTACAGCTTCTTCAACGCGGTCGCCAGCAGTCCGCCGTTCGTGATGTTCTCCAGCGCGGGATTAAACATTCTCAGCTCAACGCGGAACAGACCGGGGAATTCGTCGCCAGCCTTGCCACCTACGAGTTACGCGAGGAGCTGAACATCATTTCGGTGATGGTAGGAGCCGAGGTCAGCGAGCCGGAACTCGCCCGGCTCGAAATGGCGCCGTCAATTGCAGTGAAGCCGCCGCGGGTAAAGAGATCGCCAACCGCACTCGAATGCAGATATGTTAAAACAGTCGAGCTACCCGGGCCCGATGGCAAGCCGCACAACTTCTCAATCGTTATCGGCGAGGTAGTCGGCATCCATATTGACGACAGTGTAATCGTAAACGGAATGGTCGATCTGTCGCGGGCTCGTCCGATCGCGCGTCTTGGCTATCTCGATCAGTACACAGTAGTTGACACGATTTTCAAAATGACAAGACCCTGATGAACAGAGTAGCGCTCGGAATGAAACGCGCTAAGTAATCGTTCTTACCTTGTCTCATTTCAGCCAAGCGAGCGTGATGCAAGGGACTCGGACAAAAGCTCGAGCGCTTTTGCGGCGAACGCCCGCATATTTGCAACTCGATCGGGGTTGCCGGTGCGTACTATCAGCGCACGTTCGGTCGGACCGGCCACGGCGATGCAACTGGTGCCCGGCGGATCGCCGTAGCGGCTGCCGGTCGGGCCGGCCGCACCCACTTCGGAAATGCTCCAGGTGGTGGCGAAGCGCTGGCGGGCGCCGCGAGCCAGGACCAGCGCCAATTCTTCGGTTAGTCCGTGCAGCCCTGCGAATGCCGAATCAGGCAAATCAAGCAGCACGCGGCGGGATTGCAGCGTATAGACCACGGCGCCGCCGAGATAATAGGCCGAAGCGCCAGGAATCGCCAGCAAGGCAGCCGAAATCAGCCCGCCCGACGAAGATTCAGCAACTCCGATGGTCTCGCGCCTGGTTTTGAGTATATCGCCGATTTTTTCTGCAAGCGGCAGTAGTTCCTGCATAGGACGAGGGCCTCCTCGTGATCAAATCAACCCGTACGCGCGGGCGACATTTTCGCCCAGGATGCCGCGACGGCCGATATCGGTCATCGGCTGGACCATTTCGGTCAGTTCTTCGAGATAGTTGCCAGGGTGGTCAGGATGGGGATAATCGCTCGCCCAGAAAAACTTGTCTTCGCCCACGTGCGCCATCATCGCGGCGATAGTCCGTTCGTCAGGATCGGCCGAAATATAGCAGCGCTCCTTAAAGTAGTACGAAGGCTTCTCCTTCAAACGCACGGTCTGCGCAATCGTGGTGCCAGTGAAAATCGCATCGGCGCGATCGAGAAAATATCCGATCCATCCGGCACCCGATTCCAGCACCACCACCTTCAATCCCGGAAAGCGATCAAACACGCCCAATTGGAAAAACGTTGCGAAGGCATGCTGGACCCCATGACCGGCGAACAGGTCGAAGTACCACGCGGCCCACCCAAAGTGGTCATAACGATGGAAGACTCCCCAGGCCGGCGGCTCGATCGTCGGATGGATCGCCAACGGCAGCCCGCAATCCTGCGCTGCTGCGAAGACGCGATCGTGCGCGAGATCGCCATGCGGACGCCGCGTAATTGTGAAGGGCGCCACGAAGGCGCCTTTACAGCCATCCTTAGCCGCACGTTGAAGCTCGCGGGCGGCCTCGTCAGGGTCGCCGAGTGAGAGATGGGCGATCGGAACCAGCCGCCCTCCGGATTCACGGCAGAAATCAGCAATCCAGCGATTGTAGGCGCGGCAATAGGCTCCTGATAAATCCGGATCCATGGTCTCGCATTCCCAGAGCAGTCCGAGGGTCGGGTACAAGATAGCGTTAGCCATTCCCTCCCGGTCGAGCAGTTGAATGCGTTCCCGCATGTCCATCGTGCCGAATGCTGCGCCCTTGAGATAGGTATCTTCGGGCATTGGCTTACGGAAGCGCAATTGCTCGGCTCTGCCGGCCGTGACGAATTCCTCTCGGCGGCGGCGTGCTTCTTCGATTTCCAGCTGCTTGCCCATGCCGCCGAGCGTGCCGAGGGCGCCGGCACGCGTCATCGTCGCCGGCTTCCCGGCGACTTCGAGATATTCGTAACCGTCGTCGCCAACCTTGATGCGAATAGCTTGCGAACGGTATTTCGCTTCGAGATACGTCTCCCAAAGATCAGGCGGTTCAAGGATGTGCCCGTCGGCATCGATTACCAGTGCTTCAACTCCCATTGAGCGATGCTCCAATCAGAACAAGGCTAGTGGATTGACCGGCGATGCGGTGCCTTGCGTCAGCACCAGCGGTGCCATGATGAACTGAAATTCGTAGCGGCCGTTACGCGCACATGCAGCGGACAAGGCATCGAGGTCAGCGTTATCGATCAGATGCACTCCCATGTAAACCAGCGTACAACTGTGAATCGGCAGGGCCAATTCCTGGTATCCACTAGGCACCGCATCGCTGACCCCGTCAGAGCCGAGCACCGCAATCTTGCGTTGATGAAGCCATGGCAGGCAATTCGGGTCGAGTCCCGCCAGTCCACCCTGAAAGGCATCCCAGGCGCCCTTGGCCTTGCGCTGGCGTGCGCGGCCAGTGCGCACGAACAGCACATCGCCTTCCTCGACCGTCACGCGATGATCCTTCTCGGCGGCGTCGAGATCGTCGGCAGTAATCCTGACATTGTTCTCCAACCATTCGACGCGCTTGATCTTGGGAATATCGAGCAGGACGCCGCGGCTGATGATCCCCTCTTTGGCCACGTCGATCGCACATTTCTTGGCGCCATGGGAACCGACCTCGGCCGCGTCAAACCCGTTATACATTTTACCTTTATGGAAGACATGACAGAGCGCATCGAGATGAGTATTGGCCAGCCCATGCGGCGCTATCGCGAAATAGTCGCCCACGTACGGCAACAGCTCCACCTCATGCGCGTCGAAACCGGTCTGCTGCATCAGGTGGATTACCGGAGTGGGATTGTCCGGTGCGGGGACGGTCGCCAGCGGCAGCGCCAATGAGACCGTCTCGCCCGTCTGCACGAGCCTGGCGGCGGCCGCTCGCTTCTTATCGGTGATGAAATTCAGCGCGCCACGCTGGTCATCCTTACCCCAGCGCCCCCAATTGCTGCATTTTTCGAGTACGCCGTTCACTTCCTGCTCTGAAAGCCTGGTCGCCATGATGTCCACCCTCGTGCCCTTTGAATAAATCGTCAAAGCCGCTGATCACTCGGCCGTATTGTGCTGGTTCACATTAGAATAATGCCAGCGGATTGACCGGCGAGGCCGTCCCTCGCTCGAGGACCAGCGGCGCCATCGAAAAGAGGAACTCGTAACGCCGATGTTTCTCGCAGGCCACCGCCAGCGCCTCAAGGTCGGCATTATCAATCAGGTGAATACCCTGGATCACGAGCGTGCCGACGTGGATCGGCAGGCCCATCTCGGCGCCATACGGACTGGGCGCGATATCACTGACCGCATCGCATCCGAGCACTGCAATCTTACGCTCGTGGAGCCAGTCCAGGCATGAAGCATCAAGCCCCGGCAACCCTTCACGGCGCGGATCCCAGGCACCTTTGACGGTGCGCCGCTTGTGGCGCCCGGTGCGAATCAGCAGGATGTCAGCCTCATCGACGTGCAGGCTACCCAGCTTTTCAGCCGCTTCCAGATCCTCAGGATAAATCGCTTCGCGCAGTTCGAGCCATTCGATTTTCCTCGCTTTTGGTATATCAAGCAGAACGCCGCGGCTCATCACGCCATCGCGCGTTACGTCGATAGCGCAGCGGCGAGCGCCGAAACGGCCGACCTCGCGCTCGCTGAAGCCGTTATACATCTTGCCCTCCCAAAACACATGACAGAGCGCGTCGAGATGGGTAAACGCCATTCCATGCGGCGCTATCGCGAAATAATCGAGTGAAGCATAGCCGGGCGCTCCGGCATGCAGCATCATATGCTGCACTGGCTGCGGATTATCGGGCCCTGACTGCGTGGACAACGGCAATGACAGCGAGACGATTTCGCCGCTCTGCACCAGCCGGGCGGCCGCCGCGCGTCTTTCGGGCGTGATAAAATTCAACGCCCCGCGTTGATCTTCCTTGCCCCAACGGCCCCAATTGCTGATCTTGTCGTAAAGACTTCTCACCTGATTAACGCTAAGCCGAGTGGCCATGAATCAACCTCCGGTCAAACGCGAGCTTCTATAGCACGCGCGCCGCCCTCGTGCACACGCTCGCGGATGCTATGATCGTTATGTGTCCGTACGGCACAGGGAGATCCGGCAACAGTTATGGCGCAATCGAGTAACCGGGATATTAATGTCGCACTGGCCTACCATGAGGCTACCAAGCATTCATATACGAGCGTGCGCAGCGACGCGCATTTCCTTGACTGGAGCAACCGGCCCCTGCCCTACAAGATTTATCCTGGCGCCGGCACACTCGCATTGCCGCGGGATTTGAGCTTGTCGCAAACATCGACGCTGAGCGCTTTGCGCCGGCGTTCCGATTCCGCTCAAAAATCGGTTGACCTTGAAAACGTGACACGACTGCTCTTCTGCGCGGACGGCTTAACGAGGCAGGCCAACGTCGGAGGCGAGGATTATCATTTTCGCGCGGCCGCATCGGCGGGCGCTTTGTATCCAGTCGAGATCTACCTGGTTGCGGGTGAAATCGAAGGAATGGAACCCGGACTCTATCATTTCCTACCCGCCGATCTGAAACTGCATGGCCTCCGTCGCGGCGATTGGCGCCGTTACCTGGCCGGCTGCACAGAATCAACTTCTCTCCGCCATGCTCGCGCAGTGTTTATAATGACCAGCATCTTTTGGCGCAGCGCCTGGAAGTACCGTGCGCGCGCTTACCGCTACTGCTTTTGGGATACTGGAACGATCCTCGCGAACCTGCTGGCAGCGGCGAACGCCGACGCGCTCGATACTGAAATCATCACGGCCTTCAACGACGGGTCAATCGAAGAGCTGCTCGAAGTGGACGGCGACCGCGAGGGAATCGCATGTTTGGTCGCCCTGGGACAAGCTCACGCCGACTCCGAGGAATCCCCCATGCTCAGTAGTATGGAGCTGGAGTCGATACCGCTGTCAGCGAAAGAGGTTGTGTACGAAGACCTGGTGCGGCTTCATCGCGCGTCGCGATTATCCACATCGGAGAAGGTCTCGGAACTGACCCGGGTAGAATTCGAGGGGAAGCAACTAGAGAATTCCCCTGCAGCAATCACACTCGAGGCCTTGGGCGACGACGCTGCAATGGGACTCAGCGAGACGATCCTGCGGCGCGGCTCGACCCGAGTCTTCGCACAGAAACCGATCGCGGCCGAAGAACTAGCAACGATCATGGCGACGTCGAAACTTGACGTAAGCGGGCATATGGCACGCCTCGCAGAGACCTACCTTATCGTCAACGCCGTCGAAGGAGTCGCACCGGGTGCTTATTACTATCGGCGTGAGTGCGGCACTTTGGAGCCGGTCAAAGCCGGCGACTTCCGCGCCGAAGCCGGCTACCTGTGTCTGGAGCAGCCGCTCGGCGCGGATTGCAGCGCGTTGATCATCTACATGGCGGACCTGAAGCAGATTCTGCACCGACTCGGCAATCGTGGCTATCGCGATGCGCATCTTGAAGCCGGGCTGCTCGGCGGCCGCGCCTACCTGGCCGCTTATAGTCTCGGGCGCGGCGCCACCGGGTTGACGTTTTACGATGACGATACAACTGCGTTCTTGCAGCCCCATTGTGAACAGATGAACCCATTATTGATGATTGCTGTAGGAGTGCCGCGCTCCAGCCATAGCGAGACTTAGTCCTTTCGCCATAGCGCGCCGCGGTTCTCTCGAACACCGATTTAACGGGTCCCGAATGCCTTCCTGACAGTCTCGTTCAGCCCGTCCCGTCATCAAGTCTTGATGAGCTGGAACGTGAACAGATAATGCGCGTGTTAGCCCAATCGGCAACCCTGCAGGACGCGGCCGAAACACTTGGCATCAATGTCACCACTCTCTGGCGTAAGCGCAAGCGCTACAAGCTGGATTAGTCAGCCGAGTAGATTCACTTTAGCTATTGTTCCAGGAAGCAGCGACCGTTGCGGCAAAGCCTTCAAGCAATGACCGATGATTGTGCGAATGCCTGCACAATGAGCATTCCGGTCGTTGTGCAGTTCATGTTTCAAGGCCACCGCGATGGCATTCGGTTTGCGTGCACGGCCACGGCAGCTTTTCCGAATTGGGCAGCTTTACGTAGCTCTGCTTTGTGCAGGGCAGGGAGGACAAATAGCCGCTACCGCTAAGCACCTGACCTGTTGTGGAATCAAGAGAATGCCATCAACCGCGGCGTCCAAGCTAACTACTCTGTGGGTCCGCGGAGCGCGTCATTGAGCTGGAATAATGGATTTTACTCCAAGAGCTACAGCTGGCTATGGGCTCATTGGCGTATGCGATCAATTCAGCGAATACCTTGAGCGTCGTCGGCGGGGGCAATTTGGGCTTCTCGAAATTCTCGAATTTTGCCACCCCAGTCTTACAGAACAATAGCAAGATACTCAACCTGATTTACACATATAGTGCAGCACCCTGGATTATTCAGCCCTATTTTCAATGGAGATACGTTCCTCATAAGCATGAGATTGGAGTCTTCAAAGCTACATCGACTATCGGCGGCGCAATCCTCGCAAGTTATGCCTTGACTGATAACGTCTTCCTTGCAGGCCGCGTCGAAGGCATCGGCACCACCGGGAATGCGACCGACGGCTCGGCAAATCTTTTATACGGTCCGGGCAGCGACGCCTGGTCCATCACGTTGACGCCAACTTATCAGTACAAAAAGTTCTTCGTGCGCGGCGAACCGTCGCTCGTGCAGGCGGTAGGCTACACGTCGGGTGCTGTGTTCGGGAACAAGGGGCAAAATCCTACGCAGGTGCGCGGTCTGATCGAGACCGGGCTCCTCTTCTGAACCGGTCTGGGCTTGGCTCTGAAGGGGGGGCAAGCCGTCTCCTAAGTTGACCAACGTATTGCATTTTTTGCGGAGGCTCTGCGCCCCGCCTACTTGCATAATAGTTCTGGTGATGGCCAACTGTTAGTGTGTATTGGCCCGCGGTGCAAGGCTGCGGAAACAGGAGGAGGAGGTTTGGGATGGCTCTACGTAGAACGACCAAAACACAGTCGCGCCAGAAGCAGGCCCCAGAAGCCGAGAGAATAGTTCCCGGTGTCTCGTCCAACGGCGACTCCATAACGGTCTTAGCAGGTGCAAAGAACGGGGCCTCGCCCAGTTTCGAGGAAGTTCAGCGGCGCGCTTACGAGCTTTTCCTCGCGCGCGGCAGCATCCATGGTTGCGACTGGGCCGACTGGTTCACGGCCGAGCAGGAGTTAAGTGCTACTGCGGCCGAGCACATTAGGCCGTTATGGGGACGGTGACGGGAATTTTGTTCTCGTTGGTAGTCAAGCTGCAAGCTTAAGGCCGACGGCGTTAAGGAGCTGGTCGATATCGTTGGCGAGGCGCTGATAAAGACGGTCGAGTTGAGTACGTTTG
>Ga0207416_1001238_pt1 | contig 35728 bp, 30 predicted proteins | sample PaiPotPPM11metaG_FD_184107 | JGI IMG/M metagenome (GOLD analysis project Ga0207416, IMG submission 184107) | Iron sulfur acid spring bacterial and archeal communities from Banff, Canada, to study Microbial Dark Matter (Phase II) - Paint Pots PPM... ...
CTCGTCGACCGTGGCGACCGACCCGGCCATCCTGGCCGGGTCGGTCGCCACGGTCGACGAGCTCTCGGCCGGCCGGGCCGACCTCGTCCTCGGTGTCGGGGACACGGCGGTCCGCTGGGTGGGCCGGCGGCCCGCGACGGTCAGCGGCCTGGAACAGGCCACCGGGCTGACCCGCCGCCTGCTGGCGGGCGAGCCCGTTGACCTCGGGGCGGTGAACCCGGCCCGGCTGGAGCACGCCCGCCCGGTGCCGGTCTGGATCGCGGCCGGCGGCCCGAAGACGCTGCGGATGGCCGGCCGCGTCGCCGACGGGGTGTACCTGCGGGTCGGGCGGGCCGCGGCCAACCTGCGGGCGGCCGTCGAGGCCGTGCACGCCGGCGCCCGGCAGGCCGGCCGGGATCCGTCGTCGATCGCCATTGGCCTGGTCCTGCACGCGATCACGCCGCGCGGCGGGCGCGAGACCGCCGCTATCGCCCGGTCGGTCGCCGCGGGCTTCTACCAGTACTCCCCGATGCTGTTCGACCAGGCCGGGCTGCGCTGGGACGGCCCTCCGGTCCGGGAGCTCAGCCAGCGGGTCTGGCCGGACTTCCACCACGCCCCGGACCTGGCGGCCTCGGGTGAGCTGGTGAGTTTCCTGCCCGAGGCGGCCGCCGAGGCATTCTCGGTGTTCGGCCCGCCGCAGGACATCGCCGGGCAGTTGCGCGCGGCCATCGAAGTGGCCGGGCGAGTGGACGTCGTCGTGCCCAACCCGGTGCCCAAGCCGCTGCCGTCCGACGACTTCGCCCGCTGGTTCGCCGAACAGGTGTGGCCGCTCGTCTGACGCGCTTCGCGTTACCTTGCCAGCCGGCCGCCGCTCAGCGCGGATGCGGTTGCGGCACGAAGCGCTGGTTGTGCTCGCCGACCGCCGGCGCGCTGGCGGGGACCGGCGGCACGTAGTTCCGCAGCACGAACGGGAACCCCCGGGTCCGCCTGCCGGTCGGCCCGTCGATGAACACCCGCCGCTGGTTGAAATGCCGCTCCGCCGCCCGCTCGCGCGCGTCCAGCACCGGCACCGCGGGCACTCCCGCCGTCCGCAGCGCGGCCACGCATTCCGCGCGTGTCCGCGCGGCGGTCCACGCGCCGACCGCCGCGTCCGCTGCGTCCAGGTCAGCCCAGTCCGGCACGGCTCCGAGTACCTCCGCGAGGGCAGCCCGCTGGCGGTCGTCGAAACAGGCGACCGCGACCCACCGGTCCGCCCCCTGGCACCGGTAGGCGTCGTGCGGCACCGCCTGCGGCCGCCGGTTCCCGGTCCGCCCAGCCGTCCGCCCGGTGACCAGCTGGTCCGCCAGCAGGTCGGCCAGCGTCCAGCTCACCAGTTCCCGCTGGGACAGGTCGATGTGGGTGCCCCCGGTCTCGTCGGCCACGCACTGCACGACCAGTGCCGCGCCCGCCAACGAAGCCAGCTGATCGGGGTAGTTCACCAGGTAGGACGACCAGACCGGCGGCCCGTCCGGGTAGCCGGTCACCGAGCCCAGGCCGGAGATGAGGTCAAGGGTCGACCCGTACGAGGAGTACCGGGCCTGCGGCCCGTCCTGCCCCTGACTGGCCAGCGACAGGTAAATCAGCCGCGGATTGACCGCGGTCAGGTCCCGGAACGAGATCCCGAGCCGCTCGGTCACCCCGACCCGGTAGTTCTCGATCAGCACGTCGGCCGTCTCCGCCAGGCGCAGCAGCGCCTCGCGCCCCTCCGCTTGCTTGAGGTCGAGGGACACACCCAGCTTTCCCGCGTTGTTGGCCTCGAACAGCGGGCTCTCGCCAGGAACGACCCCGCTGGCCGACGCCCAGCGGCGGAACGGATCCGGCTGCTGCGGGTTCTCCACCTTGATCACGGTCGCCCCGTAGTCCGCCAGCAGCCTCCCGACCGCGGCCCCGGCGGTGATCGTGCCCAGGTCCAGGACCGTCACCCCGTCCAGCGGGGCCGTCCCGGCGGTGCCGCTCGGGGTGCCGGTTGCCGCGCCGTTCGTCGCGGTGGGCCGGGTGCGGGGCGCGATGCCTTCCCGCCACTGCGCCGGGGACTCCGCCTCGGTCAGCGGGTTGTCCTGCCAGGGCACCCCGGCCATCCGCCAGGGCGGTCCGATCCGCGGGCCGGCCTCGCCCGCACGGACGAATCCCCGGGCCTGGTACTGCGGGTCGGCTGCCAGGTCGGCCATGTCCGCGGCGTAGCCGAACGGCAGCCCGGCGGCCTGGGCCTGCTCGTAGACGGCCTGGGCGGGCCGGGCGGCGATCCACGCGGCGACCGCGGGCAGCCACTCGGCCATCCCCGCGATCCGCGTCCGGGCCTCCGCGAACCGCGGATCGGCCAGCCGCTCGTCCCCGATGAGCCTGACCAGCTTCGGCCAGTCCCGGTCGTGGTAGATCAGGCCGGTGAATCCCTTGGCAGCCGGCAGCACCCGCCACCAGGAGGTCGTCGCGTTGCGCACCGGCACGTCGCCGACCTCGCAGGCGCTGACGTCCGACTTCCAGTCGAGGTAGGCGGCCACGTCCGCGGCGGCCACGTCGATGACCTCGCCGCCCTCGCCCCGGTCGCGGCGCCGCAGCGCCAGCCGGGCGGCCAGGAAGGCGGCGAACCCGGCCGCGTAGCCGGCCTGCTCGCCGCCCAGGGCCAGCGGCTGCCGGTCCGGGTCGCCGATGACGTAGGCCAGCCCGGCGTAGCTTTCGGTCAGCAGGCTGTCGTCCGGCAAGCCGGCCAGGCCGGCGTCCTGGCGGCCGAATCCGCTCACCCACGTCCAGACCAGCGACGGCCACCGGGCCGAGATCGCGTCGTCATCCCAGCCGAGCTCCTGCGCCCGGGCGGGCGGCAGGTCGCAGATCATCACATCGGCCGCGCCGGCCAGTTCCTCGACCCGTGCGCGGGACGCCGCGTCGGCCAGGTCGGCGACCAGGCCGCGCTTGGCCTCGTTCAGCGCGGTGAACGAGAACGCCGTGCCGTCTGCTGCCGCCGGCTCGGCAGCCCGCTGGCGGTCCCCGCCGGGCGGCTCGCACTTGAGCACGTCGTGCCCGAACCCGGCGAACAGCCGGCCGCACAGCGGGCCGGCGACGCCCTGGGCGATCTCCAGCACGCGCAGCGGGGGAGTGGCCGGCCCGGTCATGAGGCGGGCGCCGCGTCGCGGGCCCGCTTGCGGATCCGGATCTGGCCGTTGACGTGCTCGCCGAACTCCATCGCCGCGGTGAAGTCGCTGATGTGCGCGGGGATTTCCTGCAGCGCCTTCTTGCAGTACTCCAGCGTGATCGGGTCGTAGCCGGCGATCGTCCGGGCGGTGGCCAGCGCGGCGGGCAGCACCTGGTCGGCCGGCAGCGCCTGGTTGACCAGGCCCCATTCCTGCGCGGTGCGTCCCGTGATTCGCTGGCCGGTCAGCACCAGCCAGGCCGCGTGCTTGGGCGCGGCCCGCAGCTGGGTGGACGGCCCGGCCATGCCGGGATAGGCCCCGAAGGTGACCTCGGGCATGCCCAGCTCGACGTCCTCGGCCGCGAACGCGAGGTCGGCGGAGTTGACCAGTGTCATGCCGCCGCCGAGCGCGTAGCCGGTGACCGCGGCGATGACGACGGCGGGATGGCGCCGGATCTCGTCCTGCACGTTGCGCCACTCCGACCGGCGGCTGGCGATGTCCGCCGGGCCCGCCTGGTCGGCCTCGGCCGCGCCCTCCTTGAGGTCCAGGCCCGCGCAGAAGGCGGGCGGGGGAGCGGTCAGCACGATCACCGAGCTGCCGCGTTCGCGTGCTTCGTCGAGCGCGCCGACCAGCGCGGTCCGCGCGGCCCGGTTCATCGCGTTGCGCTGCCGGAGCCGGTTGAGCGTGATCGTGGTGACCTGGCCGTCGTGCTCGGTCAGCACCAGCTGCTCTGCCACCGCGACGGCCCCGGGCTCCCCGGCCGTCATGCCGTCACCACGCGGAACTTGGCCAGTGCCCGGTCGGGCGACACCTGGTCGAAGACTGCTTCAAGCGGCAGGTCGCAGCGCAGCTCGGCGGGCGGGTCAACCAGGGTCGAGTACAGGAACGGGCCTTCTTCGAGCTGGACGAAGGCGACCAGGTAGGGCAGTTCGTCGGCAAAGGCCGCGAGGTAGTTCTGGTGCATGACGATCCACGACCACAAGGTGGCCCGGCCGCTCGCCGCCCGCCAGGTCGCGTTCTCTGAAAGGCAGCGCGGGCAGGCGGGCGCCTCGGGATAGCGCGGGGTGCCGCAGTCGTCGCAGGTCTGCAGCCGTAGCTCGCCCGCCAGCGTGCCCTCCCAGAAGGGACGGTTGGCGTCCGTGACCGGCGGCATGATCTTCAGCAGTGCTTCAGTGTCCATGACCAGTACCCTTCTTCACTCGCCGGTGAGCACGTGCGACGACACGATCGGGGACGCGCAGATGTACTGGGCGGTGTCGCAGTTCGCGACCTGGCGCTCGCCGCCTTCGCCGCGGATCTGGCGCACCGCCTCGACATGGTGCGCCCAGCCCTGCATGTAGCTCTCGCCGGTGTGGCCGCCGGCGGTGTTGAGCGGCCGTTCGCCCTCGGTGGCGATCCGGCCCCCTTTGACCCACTCCCAGCCCTCGCCCTGCTTGGCGAAGCCGAAGCCCTCTAGGCTGAACACCACGGTGGGAGTGAAGTTGTCGTAGATCTGCACGCAGTCCATGTCAGCGGGGCCGAGCCCGGACTTGCCGTAGACCCGGTGCGCCACGTCTTGGCAGGCGGCGTAGAAGAAGTCGGGGCTCGCGTAGAAGTTCCACAGGTCGCCGCGGCTGGCGCTGGCCGCGATGGTAACCGGGCGCTTGCGCAGGGCGCGGGCGCGCTCCAGCGTCGTGATGATCAGTGCGACGCCCCCGTCGTTGATGATGCAGTAGTCAAGCAGCCGCAGCGGCTCGGCGATGTAGCGGGAGTCCAGGTACTGCTGCTCGCTGATCTCGCTGCGCATCACGGCGACCGGGTTGCGGGCGGCATTGCGCCGGTTATTGATCGCGATCGGCGCCAGCGCCCCGTCGGGGACGCCGTACTCGTACTGGTAGCGCCGGTACATCATGGCCAGCTCGGCCCCGGCCGAGGTCTGGCCGTACATGGTGTCATAGGCGACGATCGGGTTAGCCGTGGCGCCCCCGTAGCGCATCTTCACCGACCGGCCGTTGTTGCCGTAGACCAGCGCGATGGTGTCCGCCGCGCCCGCCTCCACCAGGGCCGCGGCCTGCTGGACCGCCATGCCGCTCATCCGGCCCGCACCGTGCAGGTCGTAGATGATCCGGGGGGTGCGCATGCCCAGCACGGTCGCCATCCGGCCGTAGTCGACCCAGGAGGTCACCAGGCCGTCGATGTCATCCTTCTCCATGCCCGCGTCGTCGATCGCGGCGCGGAGCGCCTCGGCGGCGAGACCGTGCGCGTTGCGCCGGGCGTCCTTGTTGGCGTAGAGCATCCCGAAGTCGGTCTGGCCGACGCCGACGATCGCGGCGCGGCGGGTATTGGACGGCACTAGGCAGAACCTCTCCGCGGGTGAGCTGATGGGGGACTAAAAATCCACATTAATCATTATCACGATTATGTGCAAGATCGGCCCTGGCCAGCGCGAGCAGGTCCGCCACCGGGCCGGACTTCATGACCTCGCTGACGCCTTGCAACAGCCCGGCGGCGCGCTCACCGCCGACGACTGGTTCTGCCAGCGCGCTGAACTTGGCGACCAGGCTGGCCCACTGCGCGGGCAGCGCGGCGTCCGGCACCGGGACCAGCGGGTTGACCTGGGCGGTCTCGGTCGTCCCGTCGGTGAGCCGCAGGGTGACCTCGATCGGGTCCGAGGCGTGGCCTTCCCAGCCGGCTTCCAGCTCGATCCGGCCGAGCAGGCCGAGCAACTGCGGCCGGCGCACCGCGTCATCGGTGAAGTCGGCCGGCCCGGCGGCCTCCCCCGCGAGGGCGAGCGCGGCGGCGTAAGGGGCGCTGAACTTGCCCTCGGTCCCGCTGGCCGGCACCGGGATGGCACACACGTCGAGCAGGCCGGAGGAGACCCGCAGCCGCACGCTGGCCACCTGGTCCGGGCTGACCGGCCGGCGGGCCTGGATGGTCCGGACGCCCTCGATCGCCGAGTGGGCATCGGCGCAGCAGGCGTAGCGCTTGAAGAGCACTCGCTCGACGCCGTACTGCCCGCCCTCGAGGCGCCGGCCTGGGTCGAAGCTGGTGCTTTGCGCGGCCGCGAACCCCTGCGGTGCCTCGATGGTGTCCGCCGGGGCGCTGAAGCCCGCGGCGGCCAGTTGCGCGGCCAGCAGGCCGTTGGCCGCCGCCCGGCCCGCGTTGAGGTGCTTGCCCATGGTGCCGAACACGGCCTTGAGCCCGGCCGCCTGGGTCGCGGCCAGGCTCAGCGCGCGGGCGGTCGCGCCGGCGTCGAGGCCGAGCAGCCGCGCGCAGCCGGCCGCCGCCCCGAAGGCGCCGATGGTCCCGGTGGTGTGGAAGCCCTTGGCGTAGTGGCTCGGCCCGTTCGCGTAGCCGATCAGGCACAGCGCCTGGACTCCGGCCACCACCGCCTCCGCCGCCTGCGCGCCGGAGGCGTCGCGGGCTTCGGCCAGCGCGAGCACCGCGGACACGACCGGGGCGGACGGGTGCGCGCCCGCCCACCGGTTCCCGTCGTCGTAATCGAGGGCGTGCGCGGCCACGCCGTTGGCCAGCGCGGCTTGCTGCGGGCCGGTGCGCAGGCGGGTGCCGACGACCGAGGCCAGCGGCGCGCCGCCCTCGGCGGCGGCCACCCGCTGGGCGATCCGGGCGCTCGGCTCGGCCGACCCGGCGATGGTCACGCCCAGCCAGTCGAGCAGCATGTGCCGGGTGCGCTCCGCGACCTCGGCCGGCAGGCGGTCCGACCGGATCGCCGTGACCTGCTCGGCGACGTCCTCGGTGAACCCCGTCATCACGGCAGCAGCCCGTGCACGACGACGCTCTTGACCTGCGTGAAGTCCTCCAGCGCGGCGAACCCCTTCTCACGCCCGTAGCCGCTGTCCTTGTAACCGCCGAACGGCACGTCCAGCGGCGCGCCCCAGCCGTTGATGTAGACGTTGCCGGCCTGGAGCTTCGCCGACACCCGCAGCGCCCGGCCGATGTCGCTGGTCCACAAGCCGGCCACCAGGCCGTGCTCGGTGTCGTTGGCCACCCGCACCGCCTCGTCCTCCTCGTCGAAGGCGATGACCGCCAGGACCGGCCCGAAGATCTCCTCCCGCGCGATCCGCATGTCCATCGTTACGCCGGCGTACACGGTCGGCTGGACGAAGAAGCCGCCGCTGAGCTCGGGGCCGAGCTCTTCCCGCAGGTCGGCCGGGCCGCCGGCCACCAGCCGGGCGCCGTCCTCCGTGGCGACGTCGAAGTACCCGCTCACCTTCTGGTACTGCGCCTGCGTGATCAGCGGCCCGAGGTGGCGGCCGGGCCGCAGGCCGCGCGCCTGCGCCGCGACCAGGTCGACCACCTCGTCGTGGATCGCCCGCTGCACGATCAGCCGGGTGCCCGCGGAGCACACCTGCCCGGTATTCCCGGTGAACGCCCGGGTCGCGGCCGGGACGGCACTGGCCAGGTCGGCGTCGGCGAAGATGATGTTGGGCGACTTGCCGCCCAGTTCCATCGTGACCGGGATGAGCCGCTCGCCCGCGGCCCGGGCGATCCGCCGGCCGGTCGCCACCGACCCGGTGAAGGCGATCTTGCGGACCAGCGGGTGGGCTACCAGCGGGGCGCCGGCGCCGGGGCCGTCGCCGCTGACCACGTTGAGCACGCCGTCGGGCAGCCCGGCGCGCTGGGCGAGCTCGCCCAGCCGCAGCGTACTGAGCGAGGTGGCCTCGGCCGGCTTGACCACCAGCGTGTTGCCCGCGGCGATCGCCGGGGCGATCTCCCTGGCCGCCTGGTTGAGCGGGGCGTTCCACGGGGTGATCACCCCGACCACGCCCCAGGGCTCGCGCCGGGTGAACGCGTGCGCCTGGGGGCCGATGTCGATCACGTCGCCCGTCAGCGCCCGGAGCACCCCGGCGTAGTACTCGAAGTAGTCGGCGGCGTAACTGATCTCGCCGCGGGCGTTCAGCTTGCCGGTCTCGGACCGCTCCAGCCGGTCAAGCTCGTCCAGGTCTTCGCGGATCAGCTGGGAGATCCGCGCCAGGATCCGGGAGCGCTCCACCGGGGGCCGGCCCGACCAGCCGGCGAGGGCCTGCTGGGCCGCCCGGGCCGCCTGGTCGATGTCGGCCGCGTCACCGTCCGCGACCAGCGCGACCGTCTCGCCGGTGGCCGGGTTCGAGGTTGGGAAGTACCGGCCGCCGGCCGGCGGCACCTGCGCCCCGCCGATCCAGTGTCCGTGCCGCGGCGCGGCCTGCGCGGCCGCGGCGTCGGCCGCCTGCTCGGTTGTGGTCATCTGCGTCCTTACCCGTGACAGGGGCCTCGCCAACTGGCGGGCCCGCCCGCCTTGCCCATAATTCATGTTCATGATTAGCATAGCTTTCGCCTACTGACCAGCAACCTGGGGAGTGCGATGAACCGTCTGAAGGAGTTGTCGGCGATCATTACCGGAGCCGGTTCCGGTTTCGGGGCGGCGACCGCGCGCGCCTTCGTGGCCGAGGGCGCGCGGGTGGTGCTGGCCGACGTCAACCTCGACGGAGCCCGGGAGGTGGCGGGCGAACTCGGCGACGCGGCGGTCGCCGTCCAGGCCGACGTCCGGGACAGCCAGTCCGTCGCGGCCATGGTCGCGACCGCGGAGGAGCGCTTCGGCGGCCTGGACATCCTGGTCAACAACGCTGGCCTGGCGCACAAGACCGGCCCGATCACGGAGCTGACCGAAGACCAGTACAACCTGGTGATGGACGTCAACGTCAAGGGCACCTGGCTGGGCGTCAAGCACGCCGTGCCCCTGCTGCGCCGCCGCGGCGGCGTGATCTTGAACCTCTCCTCGGCGGGCGCGCTGACGCCGCGGCCGAACGCCGGCGTCTACTACGCGAGCAAGGCCGCCGTGCTGAACATGACCAGGGCGCTGTCCATCGAGCTCGCGCCGCAGATCCGGGTCAACTGCGTCTGCCCATCCCTGGCGCCGACCAACTTCCTCACCGGGGCGTCCGGCAGCGCGGACGTGGCCCGGGCCAGGATCGCGGCCGGCCTGCCGACGGCCGGCATTCCGCTGGACCGCGTGTGCGAGCCCGGGGACGTGGCCGCCGCCCTGGTCTACCTGGCCTCGCCCGAGGCCGCCTACGTCACCGGGGTCGCGCTGCCGGTCGACGGCGGCATGAGCGCCGGGCTCACCCCGCTGCGCAAGTAGCGCTCTGTCGCTAGGAAACCCCCGTGCTGGGAAACTCCCGTACTGGGAAATCCCGTGCTAGGAAAGGTGACGTGTGAAGCTTCCTGCCGACGATGTCCGCGCCGCGCTGGCCGCCGACGGCGAGTTCGCCGTCGCGGCCCGGTACTGGACCACGGCCGTGCGCCTTGACCTGGGCGCGGAGTCGTACCGGCTGGAGGTGGACGACGGCCGGGTGTGCGCGTTCCGGGCGGGGGTGGCGACCGATCCGGCGGCGGACATCGTGCTGGCGGGCCCGGACGCCGACTGGGCGGAGATCCTGGCCCCGGTGCCGCGCGCCTACTTCCACGACGTATTGTCCGGGCCACGGTTCGGCTTCCACCGCGTCACCGTCACGGGCGACGAACTGGCCGAGGTGTTCCCCTACTACCACGCCATCCAGCGGCTGGTAGACGTCATCCGCCGGGTCCTGCACGGGCCGCCGGCCGCCGCGGTGACCGCGGCGCCCGCCGAGCGGGCCTTCGACAGCGCCGTCGGCCGGTACGCCTACCTGACCGTGGCCGGCGTCCGGTACCGGGTGTACTTCGAGGAGGCCGGTACCGGCATCCCGCTCCTGCTCCAGCACACCGCGGGCTCGGACGGGCGGCAGTTCCGCCACATGCTCGAGGACCCGGAACTGCAGCGCCGGTTCCGCATGATCGCCTACGACCTGCCCTGGCACGGCAAGTCCAACCCGCCGGCCGGCCGCACCTGGTGGACCGAGCCGTACCGGCTCACCCGCGAATTCCTGCTGGAGTTCGTCCCCGGGTTCGCCCGCGCGCTCCAGCTCGACCAGCCGGTCTTCTGCGGCTGCTCCATCGGCGGGCTGCTCGCCCCCGACCTGGCCCTTACCCACCCCGACAAGTTCCGGGCCGTCATCGCCCTGAACGGCATCGTCAAGACCGGCTCCACCGCGCCGGACGAGGTCATGGGGCGCAGCTGGTCCGACCCGCGGGTGGCCGCGGACTGGCACGCCGCGTGGATGCTCGGGCGCACCTCCCCGCTGTCGCCGGAGGCGTACCGCCGCGAGACCGCCTGGTACTACGCTCAGGCGGGGCCGGGCGTGCTGGCCGGCGACCTGCACTACTACCAGCACGAGCACGACCTGGAGGGCCAGCTTGACGGCATCGACACCAGCAAGTGCCCGGTCTACGTCGTCGCGGGCGAGTACGACCCGTCCCGCGTCGCCCGGTTCGGCGCTCAGCCGCTGGCCGCGGGCATCCCCGGCGCGCACTACACCGTCGCGCCCGGGGCCGGCCACTTCATGATGTCCGAGGACCCGGACCGGTTCCGGTCCGTGATCGCCCCCATCCTGGGCGAGATCGCCGCCCGGGGCTAGCCGTGACTCCGCTGGCAAGGCATCCTGACGCGGGCGACCCGGGGTCGGCCGCGGCCCGCGAGGTGCTGCGGGTGGGGGAGCGGACCATCCTGGCCCTGTCCGATGGCGTCGTGGTGATCCCGCCGGCGTTCATCGGCACGCCGGAGCACCCGACCGCGGGCCACGACGCGGTGCGCGGGGCCGACGGCCGGGCCCCGCTGCCGGTGGGCTGCTTCCTGGTGCCCGGCGACACCACCGTGCTCATGGACGCGGGCTTCGGCCCGGCCGACCATGAAGGCCGCGGGACGCTGGTCGGCGGCGGCCTGCTCGGCGCGCTCGCGGACAACGGCTTCCGCCCCGCGGACATCGACGTGCTGGCCCTCAGCCACCTGCACCTCGACCACGTCGGGTGGCTCGCCGACCGTGCAGGCCGCCCCACGTTCGCCCGGGCGCAGGTGCTCGTCGGGCGGGCCGACTGGGAGTACTTCGTCGAGGGCGGCGACGCCACGCTGCCGCTGGCCGGCCACATCCGGGCCGGATTGCTGGCGATCGCGCAGGCGGGCCGGCTGACCCTGCTGGACACCGACGGCCTGATCGCGCCAGGGGTCACCCGTCTCGCCGCCGCCGGGCACACGCCGGGTCACTCCGTTTTCGTCGTCTCCGACGGCCCCGACCGCGCCCTGCTGCTCGGTGACGCTCTGTACTGCCCAGCCCAGCTCACCCAGACCGACTGGGCCGCCCTCACCGACGTGGACCCGGACCTGGCCCGCGCGACCCGTCGCCGCCTCGCCGGGGACCTCGCCGAGCGCGGCGGGGTGGCCGTTGGCTGTCACTTTCCCGGGCTGCGGGCCGGGCGCGTGCTCCAGGCGGGCCCGCACTGACCTGCGGACCAGCGTGGGCAGGCCCGGAATCGGGCGCCACGCTGCGCACCTCATTTTGTCCCGATTGTTACCGGACCCAGCTTCGCAGCTCTTGACCACAGTATGCTAATGATGATTATGATATGGGTCAAATCTATGATCAACATATCGCTCAATGGGGAGGATCCATGCCCACAGTGCGTAGCAGGCGCAGACCGCTGACGCGTCGGCTGGCAGCGCCGGCAGTCGGCTTGGCGGTGGCGGTGCTCGTCGCCGCCTGCGGGTCGAGTGGTTCGGGGTCGAGTGCCAGCTCAGGGTCGAGTGCCAGTACCGGGTCCGGCAGCAGCTCGCTGTCCGCCGCCGACAAGACCGGCCTGGCCAAGGCTGAGGCCTTCCTGGCCACGGTCGAAAAGCGGCCCACGCAGATCACGGACACCGGGAAGGTCACCAAGCCTATCCCCAAGAACGAGACCATCGACTGGATTAGCTGCGGAGCCACTCCCGAGTGCACGCAGGAGGCCACCATCATCCAGGAGGCCGACTCCGTCCTGGGCTGGAAGACCGTCGTGCTCAACAACGACGGCACGGCCACGGCGGAGAAGGCCGACTTCGAGCAGGTCGTCCGGTCGAAGCCCACGGCGGTGCTTTACTCGGCGATCCCGGCCTCGACCTTCGCGTCCGAGGTCCCGGCGATGAAGGCGAACGGCACGTTCATCGCCGCCACCAGCATCACCGACGCGGTCGGCTCCGCGACCGGGATCGACTACGCGATCAGCACGCCGGCCCAGGTTCCCCCGATCGCGGGCGCGCAAGCGGCCCTGGCGGCGTCCGGCTCCCAGGACGCCGGACAGGTGCTGGTCGTGAACATCCCGGACTTCGAGATCCTGAACATCAGCGTGGCGGACTTCAAGCAGTCGATGTCGCAGTACTGCCCGACATGCACGGTGTCCGAGCTGAACGTCGCGCTCGCCAACATCGGGACGGCCCCCGCCACCACGGTGTCCTACCTGCGGTCACACCCGGGGATCAAGTGGGTCGTGGCCGAGACCGACGCGCTCACCGTCGGCCTGGCGTCCGCCATCAAGGCGGCGGGCCTCACCGGGATCAACATCATCGGCCAGGGCGCGACCCCGACCAACCTGCAGTACCTGCACTCGAACGACCAGTACGCCGACGTCGCGTTCGACTACTACGAGGAGCTGTACGCGATGGTCAACGCCGTCGTGCAGCACGTGACCGGGCAGCCGGTGCAGGCTTCCAACATGGCGCCGGAATGGGTGCTCACCCCGAGCAACGCGCCGACGACCTCCGCCGCCATCTTCCCGGTGGTGCCGAACTACAAGCAGGAGTACATGTCCCTGTGGGGCCTGAGCAGCTGACCGCCAGGCCGCACTGACCGCTGGCGTTACGGCAGGGGCACCCGGGGCTACCCGCCCCGGGTGCCCCTGCCGCGTCCCGGAGAGGATCTCATGATCAAGGTCGTGCTGCTCGTCCGGCGGAAGCCCGGCATCTCGCGGGAGGAGTTCCGCCGCTATTACGAGAGCCGTCACGCCCCGCTGGCAGCGAGCCAGCTACGCTCCTGCGCCCGGTACGTGCGTAACTTCGTCGTCGAGGACGTCGCCGGGGAGCCGGACTTCGACTGCGTCACCGAGTTCTGGTACGAACTGGACGGCCCCTGGCGCGCGGCGCGGGACCATATCGCCAGCGAGGCCAGCAGACAGGTCCTGGCGGAGGACGAGGCGCGGTTCATGGACCGCGGCTCAATGCGCGTCGTCGTCGTCGCGGAGTGCGAGACCGCCCCCGCGGAGCCGACCTCGGCGCGGGTACGTTCGCTGACGCCTGGCACGATCGCTACCTTCCTGAGATTTAAGGACGCCAGACGACGGTGGCATCTAGTAGCTCGATCCGGTCGGGGGTAACCCGCAGCGGGTTGACCTCGAAGACGGCCAGCTCACTGCCCAGGCTCAGGCTCGCGTCGGCGAGCCGGGCGACCGTGTCTACCAGCGCGGCCAGGTCCACCGGGGCCGTGCCGCGCGCGCCGAGGAGCAGCGGCGCCGCGCGCAGCGACCGGAAGGCCGATTCGATGTCCCGCGGCGTGCACGGCAGGGCGACCCGGCAGACGTCACCCAGTGCCTCGGCCCACAGGCCGCCCAGGCCCAGGGCCATCACCTGGCCCCACTGCGGGTCATTGACGAACCCGACGAACAGGTCGTAGCCGTCAGCGCGCATGGGGGAGACGAGGATGCCGCGCAGGCGGGCACCGGGTGCCTTCGCCGCCACGTCGCGCAGCATCCGCTCGGCCGCCGTCAGCGCCTCCCGGTAACCGGCGACGCCCAGCGCTACGCCGCCCACGTCGGACTTGTGCACGATGTCGGGGGAGATGATTTTCAGGGCGGCCGGGACGCCGAGCCGTTCGGCCGCGGCCGCGGCGCGTTCTGGTGTGGGCTCGGCGGTGCCCGGGACGACGGGAATCCCGCGGGAGGCCAGGAACTCACGGCAGGTGTCCTCCGCCCAGACGCCCGTCGCGGCGGCGGGCAGCACGGCGGCCAGCGGCGGCAGGGGGAGGCCCGCGGTCGGCCGGCGGGCCGACCAGTCGGCGATGCGCGCCACCGCGGCGAGCACGCGGTCCGTCCCGCCGAACACGCTGGGCACGTTCAGCTCGTGACGAACCCGCCTGACCTCGGGGGTGATCGTGTGGATGGTGGTGTTGGCGAAGATGACGGGGCTGGGCGCCCGGGCGGCCGCGCCGGACATCGCGGCGATGCTTTCCATTCCCCAGGCCGAGTCGGGCGCGTGGTGCTCGATCTCGCCGACGGCGACGGTGACGTCCACCCCTGGGTCCGCGGCGACGGTCTCCAGGGCCGCGGCGAACAGCGCGGAGTCCGTGACCGCGGCCCCGGTGATGTCGAGCGGGTTCTGCGGTGTCGCGTAGTCCGGGAGCATCCGGCGCAGTTCGTCGAGCGTGGCTGCGGTGAACTCGGGATAGCGCAGCCCGAAGTCCTCGGCGCGGTCGGCGGCCACGTCGGCGGCCCCGCCCGAGATCGTGACCACCGCCAGGTTCCCGCCCCGGACCGGGCCGCTCCGCACGAACGCATCCGCAGTGGTCAGCAGGTCTTCCATCGAGTCCACCCGGATGACACCCAAGGCCGCGAACACGGCCGCGATGACGCCGTCGTCGCCGACCATCGTCCCCGTGTGCGCCATCGCGGCCCGCGCGCCGGCCGTGCTGCGGCCGATCTTGAGCACGATGACCGGCTTGCCGGCCTGGCGGGCGCGCAGGCAGGCGGCGCGGAAGGCGGCGGGATCCGCGACCGATTCGAGGAAGACCGCGATAGCCTTGGTGGCGTCGTCGTCGGCCAGGTAGCCGATGACGTCGGCGACGGTGACGCTGATCTCGTTGCCGGTGCTGGCCAGCAGGCTGAGGCCCACGTCGAACGAGCGGGCCATGTTCATCATCTGGACGGCCATGTTGCCGCTCTGCGACACGACCCCGACCGAGCCGTCGGTCAGCGGCTCGCCCGGCTGCATGGGCATGAGCGCGATCCGCTGGCCGGGGTTAACAAACCCCAGCGTGTTCGGGCCCAGCAGGGCCATCTCGTGCGCCCGGGCGGCCTCGGCTACGCGCAGCTGCTCGCGCAGGCCGTCCTCGCCCGTCTCGGCGAACCCGGCGCTCAAGATGATGGCCGCGGGCACGCCCAGGCGGCCGGCCTCGGTCACCGTGCCCAGCGCGGCGTGCGCCGGGGCCATGATGTACACGAGGTCGGGGACCGCGTCGAGGTCGGCCAGCGACTGGTGCAAGGGAGAACCGTGAGCGGTGCCGCCCCGGGGATTGACGTAGTAGACGGTGCCGGGATAGCCGATGATGTCGAGCGAGTCGTGGATCCGCTTGGACCAGTTCGACCGGTCGCTGGCGCCGACGATCGCCACCGACCGCGGGCTGAACAGCCGGGTCAGGTGGTGCCGGGACAGGCCCTTGTTATTACTGCTGACCTGAGTCACGCGGAGCCGCTCCTTACCTTGGTTGCCGGCCGGTGGTTCAGCTCGCGAGAACCAGCAGGGAGCCGTCGGACATGTCCCCGTAGCCGGTGACCAGGCCCAGGGAGGCACCCTGGACCTGGGCGGGCCCGGCGCTGCCGCGCAACTGCCGTACGGCCTCGGTGACGTGGTTCATCCCGGCGATGTGCGCCTGGGCGAGCAGTCCGCCGTGCGTGTTCACCGGTACCTTGCTGCCCGGCCCGATTCCCGGGCCGAGCACGTAGTCCGAGCCCTCGCCGCGGCCGCAGAAGCCGAGTTCCTCCAGCTGGCGCAGCACGACGAAGGTGAAGCAGTCGTAGACCTGGGCGAAGTCGAAGTCGCCGGGCGACAGCCCCAGTGAGCCGAGCACGCGGGGTGCGACCTTCCGCAGGCCGATTTCCACCAGGTCGGGGCGGCTCACCAGGTCATCGGGCACGTCAGCGTGCGCCTCGCCGCCGCCTATGATGAGGACCTCCCGGTGTCCGGAGCCGCTGGCGGCGGACGCCGCCGTGACGAGCACCGCGGCCGCGCCGTCCGTTTCCAGGCAGATGTCGTACAGCCGGAACGGCCGGACGATGAACGGCGCCGCGTCGTATTCCTGCGCCGTGAGCGGCCGGCCCGCGAAGTAGGCCTTGGGGTTTCGGCTCGCGTGCGCCCGGGCCGCCAGCGCGACCGCCCGCAGCCCAGCCGGGTCCGCCCCGGTCTCATACAGCCACCGGTTCGCCTGCAGGCTGTACCACTGCATCGGGACGGCGAGGCCGTAGGGCTGCTCCAGGTGGGTGCGCAGCTGCTGACCCGGCCAGGTGAAGCCCGCGGCGGCGCCGTCGGCCCGGCTGAGCCGCCGCCCGCTGTACTGGGTCCCCCCGGCGGCGACCACGACCCGGCTGGCCAGGCCGGCCCGCACGGCGGCGGCCGCGATCATGACGCCCGCGACTGCGCTCGCGCCGCCCATCGCGTTGCCCGCGGAAAAGCGCAGGTCGGTGAGCCCGAGCCCGTGGACATAGGCTTCGGCCGTAATCTTGCCGCTGGGGATCACGACTCCGTCAACGCTGGACGGCTCGACGCAAGCGTCCGCGCAGGCTTGCCGCGCCGCCTGGATGAGGAGGTACTCGGCGCTCTTGCCGGTCCCCCGGACGAACTCGGTCTCGCCGATGCCGCCGATCTTCGCGATGGGCGTGCTCACAGTGCCTCCCGCTCGCTCACGGCGTCCCCCCGGGGGGCGGCGTCCGCCGGGACCCAGCCGAGGGTTGTGTGCCCGCCGTCGGTGACGTACCGCGCGCGAACCGGCAGCCCGCAGCGCAGCGCGTCGAGGTCGTCCCCCAGGTAGCTGCCGGTAAGCCGGATACCGGTGCCGAGGTCGGCCACTGCCACGGCGTAGGGCACCCGGGACGCGAACCACGGGTCAAACGCGCGGTAGCACACCGTGAAGGTGTGCACGACCCCGCGGTCGCCGATGGTGAACGGACGGAACGCGTCCTCGTGGCACCGCCCGCACAGCGGGCGCGGCGGCCACTGGACGGTCCCGCAGTTTGTGCACTGCCGGACGGTGAGCTGGCGTCGCGCGAGGCCGGCGAAGAAATCGGCGAACTCGGCGCCGACCGGCGCCGGAAACGGGCGTTCCGGGCTGCCCGCCAAACCTCCCTGCCCAGCTGCTCCCTGTGTCATATTGATGGTAACCATACATATGAATATCGGTTTATGTCCATCGTGCTCAGGGTGCGGCGACGCTGGCCGACCGGTCGTCCGCGCCCGCCGTGCCCGCGGTCCGCAGTTCGGCCTTGCGGATCTTCTCCGATGGCGTGCGGGGCAGCGCGGCGGCGAACCGGATGAACCGCGGGATGGCGAAGCCGGGCATCCGCCCGGTGCACCAGCCCCAGATCTCGGCCGCCTCCACCGGAGTGGCCGTGACGACCACCGCGAGCACCTCGTCCTCGCCCGCTTCCTGATCGGCCGGGACGCCGATGACCGCGCACTCGGCCACCGCGGGGTGCGCCAGGATCACCTGCTCGACCTCGTACGAGCTAATGTTCTCGCCCCGGCGGCGCAGCGTGTCCTTGTAGCGGTCGACGAAGTAGTACCAGCCGTCGGCGTCGCGGCGCAGCGCGTCGCCGGTGTGGAACCACAGGTTGCGCCACGCCTCGGCGGTCTTCTCTGGCATCCCGTAGTACCCCATGCTGCACGTCCACGGGTGCTTGTACCGGACGACGAGCTCGCCGACCGATCCCACCGGGACTTCCTGGTCGGTCTCCGGGTCGACCAGCCGGGCCTCGAACCAGTCGCTGGCCAGCAGGCCCTGCGACCCGGCGGGGCGCATCTCGCCGTACGGGGCCATGATCGGCGCGCACGTCTCGGTCAGCCCGAACGCGTCGACGAAGGCCTCGATGCCGAACCGCGCCATGAACTCCGGCAACACCGAGAACGCCGTGGGCGCGGCGTACACGCAGCGCAGCACGTTGTCCGCGTCGTCCGGGCGCGGCGGCTGCTTCCAGATGAAGTCCATCATGACGCCGATCATGTTGGTCACGGTGACCTGGTTCTCGCGCAGCTGGTCGACCCACCGGCTGGCGCTGAACCGGGACCTGATGACCACCCTGGCGCCGGCGATCAGGGCCGGGTACGCGGCCATGAACTGAGCGTTCCCGTGGAACAGCGGGGTCACCGTCAGGTAGGTGTCGGCACTGGTCAGCCGGGTGAGGGAGACGATGATCGAGCCGAACATGTACATCTGCCCGTGCGGCATCGCGACGCCCTTGGACGGTCCCGTGGTGCCCGAGGTGTAGAACACCGACGCGAGCAACTGCGGCGCCGGATCGGGCAGCACCAGCCGGTCGGCGGACAGTAGCGTATCCCATGCCTCGGCCGCCCAGCCGGCGCGGCGCAGCGTGTCTAGCGCGGTGCCCTGCTGCCCGGTGTCGATGACCCAGAAGCCCTTGAGGCTGGGCAGGTCCTCGCGCAGGGCGGCGAACCGCGGTGCGTGCACGTCGTCGATCACGGCCCAGCGCGCCTGCACCAGGCCGACCTGGTGGCGCAGGAACTCTCCCTCGTAGGCGGTGTTGATCGGCGCTTGGACCAGCGCGCCCACGCCGCAGCCGAGCCAGCTGAACACGAACCGGGAGGAGTTCGCCGCCATGATGACGACCCGGTCGCCGTCGGCCGCCCCGCCGGCCCGCAGGCCGCCGGCCACCCGCTCCGCCCCGTCCAGCAGCTCGGCGTAGCTGAACTCGCGTCCTTCCTCGGGTGCGACCAGGGCGATGGCGGACGGCCGCCGCGCGGCGTGCCCCCGCAGCACGTGCGCTACCGTCCAGCGGCTCATGTCTGGATCGGTCGGTTTGAGGTCGGTGTAGTACCGCGTCATCATGCTCCTCTGGTTGCCCCGCAGTTTGGTTGAGCCCTGTGGTTGGTTGAGCCCCGTAGTCGCTCTGATCTATGATAATGATTCGACGCATATCGGCAACGTACGGCTGCTGGTTACATCTCACCGCGCTGGAGCGGGCTGGAGGAGTACCTGTGAACTCAGATGATCTGGCGCGCCGGCTACGGCGCCTGGAGGACCGCGCGGAACTGCGCGAGCTCGTCGACCGCTACTGCCTGGCGATCGACGACTCCGACTGGGACGCGCTGCGGGAGCTGTTCGCCGCGGACGCGGCGATGGCCGGCCAGTCCGGGCCCGACGGCGTGGTCGGCGTGCTGCGGTCGATCAGGTCCGGCTACGGCCGGACCATCCACAGCGCGCTCACCCAGACCCTGGAATTCACCGACGACGACCACGCCAGCGGCGTGGTGCCCAGCCGGGGCGAGCTCGCCATCGCCGGGCAGACCGTGATCTGCGCGATGCGCTACCTCGACGACTACGTCCGGGTGGACAGGACATGGCGGTTCGCCCGCCGGGTGATCCGCTTCAGCTACGCGCTGCCCTGGGCAGCCATGGCGGAGGCGATGACCGGGGACCTCCCGGTCGCCTGGCCGGGGGCCGCCCCGCTGCCGTCCGACCTGCCGTCCGCCAGCCGCGCGAGCGAGGCGAGCCGGGCATGAGCGACACCTCGGCGCAGCCGCCCGCGTCAGGCAAGCTGGCGGGCAAGGTAGCCCTCGTCACCGGCGGGGCCAGCGGGATCGGCGAGGGGACCGTGCGGCGGCTGGCCGCCGACGGGGCCAGCGTCGTCATCGCCGATATCCAGGGCCCGGCCGCCGCTAAGCTGGCGGCCGAACTCGGCCCCCGCGGCCGGGCCATCGCCACCGACGTCACCCGCGAGGAGGACGTGGCCGCCGCGGTGGACCTCGCCGTCGCGGAATTCGGCCGCCTCGACGTGGCGTTCGCCAACGCGGGCATCTTCGGCGCGTACGGCCCCATCGAGAAGAGCAAGATGGCCGATGTCGACCTCACCTGGGCGGTCGACCTGCGCGGCGTGTTCGTCACCATGAAGCACGCCGCCCGGGTGATGATCCCCCAGGGCAGCGGGGTCATCATTGCGACCACCAGCCCGGCCGCGGTCACCGGCGGTATCGGCAACCACGCCTACAGCGCGGCTAAGGCCGGGATCCTGGGCCTGATGCGCTCGGTCGCGGCCGAACTGCGGGAGCATGGCATCCGGGTGAACGCGGTGATGCCGGGCGCGGTGGTCTCGGCGATGACCGCCGACCTGGTGCTGGGCGACGCCACCGCGATCGACCAGGTGACGCAGACGATGGCCACGAACGCCGCGCGCGGCCGCCCCCGGCCCGGCCTGCCCGCGGACATCGCCGCGGCGGTCAGCTTCCTGGCCAGCGACGACGCGACGTTCGTGACCGGGCACGTCATGGTCGTGGACGGCGGGCTGACCGCCATCAGCGGCGACTCGCCGTACGCCCGGGGCAAGTACGCGGAGCCGGGCGCCTTCCTCGAGGCGGGCCGCCGCGGCTGATCCCCCGCCAGCGATCCGGCGGCCGGCGCCCTCCCGTCCCTCAGGGGAAGGGAACGCCGGCCGCCGGATCGCTCAGGACGAGGTGGTGAATCCCGGGTAGTCGTCGGCGGCCACGGTCTCGCAGATCTCCCGGTAGCGGCCGACGCCGCCGATGAACGGCATGAACACCCGCGGCTTGCCCGGCACGTTCGCGCCCAGGTACCAGGACGCGGCCTTCAGCATCAGCGTGCGGCCGGCCAGTTCATTGACCTGCGCGACCCACTCCTCCTGGGCCTCGTAAGCCGCCTCGGTCGTCGTGAGGTCCCGCTTGCGCAGGAACTCGAGGTGGTCGCAGACCCACTCGACGTGCTGCTCGATCGAGACGACCACATTGCTGAGCACCGACGGGCTGCCCGGCCCGGTGATGAGGAACAGGTTCGGGTACCCGTGGCAGGCCAGTCCCAGGTACGTGTGCGGGCCCGCCGCCCAGTCCTCGCGCAGCGACCGCCCGTCCCGGCCCTGGATGTCGACGCGCAGGATCGACCCGGTCATCGCGTCGAAGCCGGTCGCGAAGACGATCGAGTCAAGCTCGTACTCGCGGTCCGACGTGCGGATCCCGGCCGGCGTCAGCGACTCGAGCGGCGCCTCGCGCAGGTCGACCAGGCGAACGTTGTCCCGGTTGAACGTCTCGTAGTAGTCAGTGCCCAGGCACACGCGCTTGGCTCCGACCGGGTAGTGCTGCGAGGACAGCGCGGCCGCGGTGTCCGGGTCGCGGACGATCTCGCGGATCTTGCCCCGCAGGAAGTCGGCCAGCAGGTCGTTGGCCCGCTGGTCCACCGTCAGGTCCCGGAAGGTGCCGACGATGTCGCTGCCGCCGAGCGCCCACCAGTGCTCGAAACGCTGCTCGCGCAGGTCCGCCGGGGCGGTCACCGCCGACTCGTCGAAGTTCTGGCGCAGCGTCCCGTTCCGGCTCCGGCGCTCCCGCTCGCGCAGTTCGGCGCGGTGAGCGCGGAAGTACTCGACCTTGCCGGGGTCCAGCGGCGCGTTGCGGGCCGGCAGGGTGAAGTTCGGCGTGCGCTGGAAGACGAAGAGCTCGGCCGCCTGCTGCGCCAGCAGCGGGATGACCTGGACGCCGGACGAGCCGGTGCCGATCACGCCGACCCGCTGCCCGGTGAAGTCGACGCCCCCGGCCGGCCAGTGGCCGGTGTGGTACTTGGCCCCGCCGAACGAGTCCAGGCCGGCGAAGTCGGGGGTCCGCGCCGTGGACAGGCAGCCGGTAGCCATCACCACGTACCGGGCGCGCACCGCCGTGCCGTCGCCCAGCGTCACGTCCCACTGCGCGGCCGCCTCGTCGTAGCGGGCCGCGGTCACCGTCGTGCGGAGCTGGATGTCCGGGCGCAGGCTGAACCGGTCGGCGACGTAGTTCAGGTACCGGAGTATCTCCGGCTGGGTCGCGAACCGCTCGGTCCACTCCCACTCCGCCTCGAGTTCCGGCGAGAACGAGTACGAGTACTCCACGCTCTCCACGTCGCAGCGGGCGCCCGGGTAGCGGTTCCAGTACCAGGTGCCGCCGACGCCGTCCCCGGCCTCGAAGACGCGAACCGAGAAGCCCGCGGCACGCAGCCGGTACAGCATGTACAGACCCGCGAAGCCGGCCCCGACGACGACCGCGTCATACGAGTCGCCCTGTTCCGAATTGTTGACCACCAGGCTACGATACAACTGAATACCTGAACATGAATAGCATGAATTACGGGGGCGGGCTGACCTCCGCGTCGAACGGACAGGGGTGACAGTGATACGCGCAGCCGTACTCGAGCGGTTCGGCGAGCCGCTAGTCGAGGCCGAGGTCGAGCTGGCCTGGCTGGCCCCGGACGAGGTACTTGTCCGGGTGGCGGCGTCCGGCATCTGTCACAGTGACCGCACCGTCCACCTCGGCGCCCAGGACCGGCCGCTGCCGCTGGTGCTCGGGCACGAGGCCTCCGGCGTGGTGGATCGGGTCGGCTCGGCCGTGACCCGGTTCACCCCAGGCGACCATGTCGTCGGAACGGCGTCGGCCTGCTGCGGCCGGTGCGGCTACTGCCTGCGCGGGCTTACCCAGCACTGCGCGGACAAAGGCCAGGCCAGGGCCGACGGCGGCGCCCGGCTCACCCGCGGGGGCGAGGAGGTGCATGCGTTCGTCGGCCTTGGCGGTTTCGCCGATCACATGCTCGTCTCCGAGCGCGCCCTCGTCCGGCTCCCGGACGAGATGCCGCTCCAGGCGGGGGCACTGCTCGGCTGCGCGGTGCTGACCGGGGTCGGCGCGGTGCGGCACCGGGCGAACGTGCGGGCCGGGCAGCGGGTCGCGGTCATCGGCTGCGGCGGGGTCGGGCTCAATGCCATCCAGGCGGCCCGGCTGGCCGGCGCGATCCAGGTCATCGCGGTGGACCTCAACCCGGCGAAGCTCGCGCGGGCCAGGGAGTTCGGCGCGACGGACGTGGTGGACGCGACCGCCGACGACCCGGTCGAGGCGGTGCTCACGCTCACCGGCGGCGGTCCCGACCAGGTCCTCGAGGTGGTCGGGCTCGGCCGGACCATCGAGCAGGCCTTCGCCATGACCGCGGTGCACGGCCAGGTCACGGTCGTCGGGGTGGCGCGCCCGGAGGAGACGGTCACGCTGCCGGCCGCGGCGCTGGTGACATCGGAGAAGCTGGTGCAGGGCAGCCGGATCGGCTCCGGCGACTTCCGGGTGGACATCCCGCTGTACTGCGAGATGTACCTGCGCGGCCAGCTCAAGCTGGACGAGCTGATCTCGGAGGTGATCGACCTGAGCGAGGCGACGCGCGGCCTGGAGCAGCTTGACCGGTCCGACGGCGCGCGCAGCGTCATCAGCTTCACCGGCGGCCGCGGATGAGCCTGCTCGGCGGCTACCGCATCCTGGACCTCAGCGACGAGCGCGGCCTGCTGGCCGGCCGGATGCTGGCCGACCTGGGCGCCGACGTCGTCCAGGTGGAGCCGCCGGGCGGCTCGACCGCCCGCGAGGCGACTCCCCAATCGGACGCCGGCAGCTACTTCTGGGACACCTTCGCGGCGAACAAGCGCGGCATCGTCGCCGACCTGGCGACGCCAGACGGCCGCCACCTGGTCCGCCGCCTGACCCTGCGGGCCGACTTCCTCATCGAGTCGGCCGGACCTTGTGTGCTGACCGGGCTCGGCCTGGGCTGGCCGCAGCTGCGCGAGGTCAACCCGGCACTGGTCTACGGCACGGTCACGGCGTTCGGGCACGACGGGCCGAAGTCCGGCTACGCGGAGTCGGACCTGATCGTCTGGGCCGCGGGCGGTCCGCTGCAGCCCAACCGGGACGAGGACCGGCCGCCGCTGCGGATGAGCGTCGAGCACGCGTTCCTGAACGCCGCGGCCGACCTGGCCGGGGGCATGCTGATCGCGCACCACGCGAGGGCCCGCACCGGCCGGGGCCAGCTCGTCGACGTCTCGGCGCAGGCCAGCCTCGGCCTCAACACGCTCGGCCGCGTGCTCGCGGACTCGGTGCGCGACCCCCGCCCGGAGTGGGCGATCGTCAGCCCGACGAAGCGGACCGACCAGAGCGGCAGCGGCAGCGGCACCAGCTCGCACTTGAAGAAGTGGCCGTGCCGGGACGGCCTGGTCGAGTTCCACCTGGCGATGGGGACGGCCGTCGGCGGCTTCACCAATAACTTCTTCCGCTGGCTGCACGACGAGGGTGCCTGCTCCGACCGGGTCGCGGCCTGGGACTGGCGGGTGATGCCCAAGCTGGTCGAGGCGGGGGAGTTCACCGAGGGCGACATGACCGAGGTGCGCGCCGCCACGGCAGACTTCCTGGCCGCGCGGACCAAGGCGGAGATCCTCGACGCCGCGATCCGCTACAAGCTGCTGTGCATCGGCATCAGCGACACCGCCGACCTCGCCGCCAGCGCGCAGCTCGCGGCCCGGGGGTACTTCGCCGCCGTAGGAGAGGGCCCCAGGCGGCGCACCATGCCCGCCCGCTGGGCCACCGGGTCAATCGAGCCGGTCGAGCTCCGTCGGCCCGCGCCGCTCGTCGGCGAGCACACCGCCGAGGTACTGGCCGACTGGCTGGGCGACGACCGGGCGCTGTCCGCGGCGGGCAGCGGAGAGGAGCTGGGATGACCGGAGCGCTCGACGGCCTCAAGGTCGCGGACTTCAGCTGGGTCGTCGCGGGACCGGTAGTGGGCCGCGCCCTCGCTGACTTCGGCGCCACCGTGGTCCGGGTGGAATCGTCCACCAGGATCGAGACCGCCCGGATGATGCAGCCGTTCTACGACGGGAAGCCCGGCGCGGAGAACTCCGCGCTCTACGGCACCTGCAACGCCGGTAAGCTCGGGCTCACCCTGGACCTCAAGCAGCCCGAGGGACAGGCTGTGGCCCGCGACCTCATCCGCTGGGCGGACGTAGTGGTCGAGTCGTTCTCGCCCGGGCAGATGGCCCGCTGGGGACTGGACTACGACAGCGTGCAGCCGCAGAACCCGTCCGTGATCATGGTCAGCACGTCGCTGATGGGGCAGACGGGCCCCGCCGCGAAGCTGGCGGGTTACGGCAACATCGGCGCGTCCGCCAGCGGCTACCAGGACCTCGTCGGTTGGCCGGACCGACCGCCGATCGGGCCGTTCGGGCCGTACACCGACTACGTGGGCCCCCGGTTCTCCCTGGTCCTGCTGCTCGCCGCGCTGGACCGGCGGCGGCTGACCGGGCTCGGCTGTCATCTCGACGTCGCGCAGAGCGAGATCGGCGTCTTCCTGCTCTCTCCGCAGCTGGCCGAGTACTTCGACCGCGGCACGGTCGCCGCGCGCCGGGGCAACGACGACGAGCGGTTCGCGCCCCACGGCGTGTTCGGCTGCCTGCCGGAGGGAGACGAAGACCGGTTCGTGGCCGTGGCCGTCACCAGCGACGCGCAGTGGCGGGCACTGGCCGCCGAGCTGGGCCGCCCGGAGCTGGCCGACGACCCGCGCTACGCCACGGCGGCGGCGCGCGTAGCCGCCGGCGGCGAGCTGGCGGACCTGGTCGCCGCCTGGACGGCGGGCCAGCGCGCCGCGGACGTCGAGGCCCGCCTGCAGAGGTGCGGCGTCCCCGCGCACGTCGCCGCGAGCAGCGCCGACTGGAGCCGCGACGCGCAACTCGCGCACCGCGGCCACCTGCGGGCCCTGCCGGACGAGCAGTTCGGTACGGCGACCGTGGAGGGTCCGCGGTACCTGCTGTCGGAGACCCCGGGAGAGGTCCGCCGGCCCGCTCCGCGACTGGGCCAGGACAATGAGTACGTGCTGCGCACGCTGCTCGGCTACGACGCGGCGGCCTGCGCGCGGCTGGCCGACGCCGACGTGCTGACCTGAAAGGGCGGGAACGCGTGGGAGACAACTGGCAGGAGGAGTGGCAGCCGCTGGTCGACGCCGTCGGTCGCGACTTCGGCGACGGCACGGTCGCGTGGGGCGCCGACGCGGTGGAACTGGGCACGGTCCGCCGCTTCGCCGAGCCGCTCGAGCTCGGGTCGGCCCTGCACTACGACCCGCAGGTCGCGCGGGCGCACGGTTTCCCGGACGTCATCGCTCCGTACACCGCGGCGATGAGCTTCAGCGTGCCGGCCATGTGGCGGCCGGGGGAGCCGACCCTGTACGACGACCCCGTACCCGACGCCCAGCCGACCCGCAGCCCGATCAACAACCAGGACATGCCGCTAGGGCCGCGGACCACTGGGTTCTTCGCCACCGACATCTCGATCGAGTTCGTCCGCCCGGCCGTGGTCGGCGAGCGCGTCGGCCGCCGCGGCAACAAGCTGGTCTCCTGCGTCCCCAAGCAGACCTCGATGGGCCGCGGCGCGTTCCTGACCTGGGAGAGCGAGCTGGTCGCCGACTCCGGCGAGGTCATCGCCCGGGTCCGCACCGGCACCTACGCCTACAATCCCCACCGTTCCTAGGTTCGGCGATCCCTTCCGACGCCCGGCCCGGGCGCTGGTCCCTGGTTAGAAAAGCGTTGGGGTGCTGCCGTAACCGTGCGCTGTGGTCATACGGCGGGGTCAGGAGCAGGTGATGCTCGCCGGGGCGTTGTCAGTCCGGTGACGTTGGCCGTGAATCCCACGGTGAGTGCTGCCCGGCGGCCTCGTGCAGGCCACCGGCCGCTGACGGTTGAGCAGTGCCTCGGTCCGCCGGGCCTCGGCATAGGTTTGCCTCGAGGTATGCGCGGGCTTCGACTGACAGGGCTGGCGCCTTGATAGACGGTAGTTCCGCATGAGCCCGGTAATGAATGATCGACGGCGGCAGACTGCAGCGCAAGCAACCGCCGATCTTTATGGCCGGCTGCGCCTGGTTCCGGCCCGACCGGGATGGGCCTCATCCGGCAGCAGGAGACGGGCCGCGCTGGGATCGGGCGCGGCGCTTGCCCTCGTGCATGGCCTGTACCCGGGCGACCGGGATAGTGTGTCCCTCCGCGATGAGGTCTGCTGGCAGCGCCTGCGGCGACGGCAGTGCCGCGGCCCAGGGATCAGCGCCGGCCAGCAGCCGCGCCGCGTTCCGCACCGTGAAGTCCCCGGGCGACACCTCGTCCAGCCAATCCCAGGCCACCGGGAACGAAACCGGCACGCCGGGACGCGCCCGCGGGCTGTAGGCGGCCACCACGGTCGCGCCGTGCGCCCGGGTCGAGTCGATGAACACCATGCCGCCGCGATCGGCCTTGATGAACGCCGTCGTCGCGAGGCCGGGGCCCAGCCGCGCGGCCCGCTCCGCCAGAGCGCGGGTCGCAGCCGCCGCGTCGTCCGCTGAAACCGATTCCTGAACGGGCACGTAGACGTGCACGCCCTTGGCCCCGCTGGTCTTGACCGCGCCCGCCAGGCCCGCCCCGGACAGCGCTTCCCGGACCAGCCTGGCCGCGGCCACCGCCTTCCCGAACTCGCCCGCAGCCGCCGGATCGATGTCGAGCACCAGGTAGGAGGGCCGGTCCAGGTGCCCGGCGGTGCCGAGCGTGACGTGGTACTCCACCGCGCGCTGGTTGGCGAACCAGATCAGCGTCGGCTTGTCCTCGCACAGCGCGTACCGCACCTCCCGGTGCGACGACTCCGCCCACACCGAGACGGTCTTGATCCACGGCGGCGCGTAGTCCGGCACGTTCTTCTGCATGAACGGACGCTGGCCCGCGCGCACCCGGATCACCGACAGCGGCCGGCCGCTCAGCACGGGGACGATACGGTCCGCGACCGCCTCCAGGTAGTCCACCAGATCGCGCTTGGTCGCGTCCGCCCCGTCGAACAGCGGCTCGTCCAGGTGCGTCAACGTGATCTCGGGCGATGCCATGCGTAACGTCTACCCGTTCCGCGTCCAGGCACCACCGACGTCATGAAATCAGGGGTTGACGGTGTCACCCGCACAGCCGGCCTCCTGCACATGCCAGTGGACTTTCCGGCACTGCTCTCCGGAGGGACAATCGACCTGGGCCTCCAGGTAGATGAGAGGCCCGGCGTACGTCGTCTCTTGCTTCTGCCTCGGGGAGGCTGTCCGCCAGAACGCCGCACGGCGGGTCGCAGAGCAGTCTCTGGCGGCATACCGTGGTCGGCAGGTCGTCCATCCTTCAGATGATCGGCCACTTGGGCAGCGGCGAGATCCCGATCTCGCCGAGGACCCTGCGGTTGACCTGCTCCACTTCCGCGCGCAGCGCATGCTCGTCGAGGGACGTGAGTTCCCCGTGCCGCAGGACGACCTCGCCGCCGATCAGCACTGTGTCGACGCTGTGCCCGGTCGATCCGTAGACGAGGTTGGCGACCGGGTTGTGCAACGGGCGCAGGTCGAAGTTGTCGGTGTCGAAGACCACGAGGTCGGCCTGCTTGCCCGGCTCGAGTGAGCCCACCTCGTCTGACCACCACAGCGCCGTCGCGCCGCCGAGCGTGGCCATCTCCAGCGCCTGCTCGGCGCTGACGGCGTTCGGGTCACGGAGCATGTCACGGGGGAGCAGGGCGGCGAGTTGCATCGAGCGGCAGATGTCCTGGTGGTTCGACACGTTCTCGGCGTCGGTGCCGAGGGCCATCGGCACGCCCGCGTCCGCGAGGTCCTTCCACTTGCCGGTCTGGGTGGTTCCCTTCGCGAGCTTTAGCGCCGACGTCGGGTTCTGCGAGACGCGCGCCCCGCTGTCGACGACGGCCCGCACGTCGCCGTCGTCCAGGCTCGTCATGTGGTTCAGCAGCACCCGCTCGTGCAGCGCGCCGATCGCCGCCATGTGCGCGACGGGACGCTCGCCGAACGCGGCCAGCTCGAGCGCCACCTCGTTCTCGCTGGTTGACTTGTGCAGGACGAAGAGGCTGCCGCGCACCAGGGCGAGGTCGGCGGCGCCCTTGTTGAGTGCGTCGGAGCAGGTCGCCACGCCCTCGATGGTGACCGCGTCCCGCAGCCGGGGGCGGCCGAACTTCCGCACCGTGTCGATGCCGTCCGACAGGCGGGCGAGCGCGGCGTCCGCGTCCATTGACAACCAGTCGGGCAGGTCCGCGCGACCGGCCGCGCCGGCCTGGTCCCAGGTCCAGGGCCCGATGCGGGCCCGGATGCGGGTCTCGTCGAGCGCTTCGAGGACAGCGGGCAGGTGGTTGCAGCCCGGCTCTTCGAACAGGGTGGTGCCGAAGCGGATCATCTCGGCCGCCGCGTGCCTGGCCAGGACGTGCATGTCCTGCTCGGTCAGGGCCGCGAACGACGGGTAGATGAACCGCCGCAGCGACTCCAGCGTGGTGCCGCCCTCGGGCATCGCGCCTTTGGCGCAGCACAGCAGGTGACGGTGCCCGTTGGTCATGCCGGGGATGACAATGGACGCTGGCTCGTCGATAAGCGTCGCCGCGCGGTAGGCGGCGAGGATCGCCGCCCGCTTGCCCACCTCGACGATGACGCCGCCGGAGACGGCGATCGCGCCGTCGGCGTAGATCTCCCGCTCGCGGTTGAGGGTAATGACCCAGGCTCCGGTGACGATCGTGTCGACCGCCACCGGGGCGTGGATTTCCTCGGCTGACACGGTCATACCGGCCAGGTCTCCTGACGGTAGGCCGCGTCCCAGAACATCCACTCGTAGCGGGCCGCCGTCCGGAAGTGCCGCCGCGCCGCCGCCTCGGCCTCGGGGGCGAGGCTGAGGCCGACCCGGTCGGTTAGCTCCAGCGCGAGGAGTACTTCCCGCTGGTAGTCGTCGCTGCCGTAGGAGTCGATCCACCGCTGGTACACCGGGTTGGGCGAGCCGGCCTGCTGCAGGTGCTGGCCGACCTCCGCGTAGATCCAGAAGCAGGGGATGACCGCGGCCAGGCCGTCGGCGAAGCTGCCGGTGAACACCGTCGCCAGCATGAACGAGGTATAGGCACGGGTGGTCGGCCTGGCGTCGAAGGCCAGCAGTTCGGCCGGGTCCCGGCCGAGGTCCTTCATCAGCTCGGCGTGCAGCCCGGTCTCGGCGGTCGCGGCCGCGGCTGCGTGCGTGGTCAGCATCTTCGTGACCTCGAAGTCCGGCGACTTCGCGGCGAGGGTGAGCAGCGTCCGCACGTAATCCTGCAGGTAGTGGGTGTCCTGCGAGACGAACTGCACGAAGCTGTCGACGCTGAGCTGACCGGAGGTCAGCCCGTTGATGAAGGGATGGCCGAGGATCGCGTCGTAGACCGGCTCGATCTCCGTCCACAGCCGTCCGGTCCAGCCCGCGCGGGTGCCAGGGGTCGGTGTCATCGTCGCCGCCTAACTGCCCGGGAGGTACGCGTCGGTTTCCGCGTCCGACGCGGTGACCGCCTTGGTGATGAGCTTGTTGGCCAGCATCCAGTCGGCGTACGCCTGCCAGTTGCTCGCGCTCATCTGGCCGAAGCCGAGCGGGTTCTTGTAGTCGGCCACGGTGACCGGGACCATCGCGTTGATATCGGCGTCGGTGTAGCCGCCCGCCCCGACGACCGGCTTGAGCGCCGCGATCGCCGCCGACGGGCTGGCCTGGGCGGCCGCGTTACCCTGGGCCAGCCCGGCGAGGAAGTCCCTGACCATTGCCGCGTAGCCCGGGTCGCTTGCGAGCTTCGACTTCTGCGCCACGACGACGAGCTCGTCGTAGGTCGGCACCCCCTGGTCCTCGACCTTGTACTCGACGGGGGTCTGTCCCTGGAGCTTCAACTGGATCGCCTCGACGTTCCGGTAGCCGCCGATGATCGCCTGCACGTTGCCGCTGAGCATGGCCGGGATCAGGCCTTCGCTCACCGCGATCTGCTGTGTCGAGGAGGGGGTTACGCCGTTCTTCTTGAGGATCGTGTTGAGGACCGCGGTCTCGACCGGGTCCCCGGTGGTGCCGATCTTCTTGCCGGCCAGTCCCTTGATGCTCGTTAGGCCGGACTTGCTGGAGATCAGCAGGGTGTTAAGCGGGGTCGGGATGAGGGCGGCCACGGCCTCCACGTCGAGGCCCTGGCTGGCGGCGGTGACCACGTTCGGCTCGTAGGAGATGCCGAGCGCCATCGCGCCGGTGCTCACCAGCTTGAGTGCGTCCTGGCTGCCGGACGGCGCCTGCAGGGTGACCCCGGACAGCCCTGCCTTGGTGAAGTCCTCCTTGGTCTTGGCCATGTAGAGCGACGCGTGGTCCGGGTTCGGGAACCAGTCGAGCAGGACGGTCGGGTTGGCCGGGTCGGGTGCGACGGCGGTCTGCGAACTGCCGCTCGCGGCGGCCGACGAACTGCCGCCCGCGGCCGCGGCGGCCGGCGAGCTCGAGGATGAGCTGGACGAGCTGCAGGCCGCCAGCGCGAGGGTCGCCGTCACCCCGGCCGCCGCCAGGGCGATCACCGCGGGGCGCCGGCGCTGCGGGCGCGGGCCCGCCACTGCGGAATATTTCATTTTCTTCCCTTTCCCGCCCACGGGCAGCAGACTTTTTCCAGAAATGAAAGGAGGACGAACAAGATGATCGACATCACGGTGAGCAGGAGGACGTCCGCGAACACGAGGTCGGTGTTGAGCTGCGGCGTCGCCTGGATCAGGACGTAGCCGAGGCCGTTCTGGGATCCGGCGTACTCGCCGAAGACCGCGCCGATCGGCGCGTACACGGCGGCAATCCGCAGCCCGGAGAAGAACGACGGCAGCGCGCTCGGCACCTCGACCCGGAACAGCGTGGCCAGCCTGCTGCCGTCGAGCGTGCGCATCACCTTGATGAGGTCGGGGTCGACCGAGCCGAGCCCGTCCACGAGGTTCACCACGATCGGGAAGAAGCAAGAGATCGCGACGATGATGAGCTTGGGTGAAATGCCGTAGCCGAAGATGATCGCCAGGATCGGGCCGATGACCACGATCGGGACCGCCTGCGAGCCGATCAGCAGCGGGTAGATCGCGCCGCGGAGGGTGGCCGAGCTGTGCACTGCGAGCGAGAGCACGACCGCCACCGCGATCGCGATCGCGAAGCCGTACAGCATCTCCTGGAAGGTGACCCAGGTGGCGCTGGCCAAGATCCCCGACCAGTTCTTGAACAGGCTGCGGAAGACGTTCTCGATCGACGGGAAGATGAAGTCCTGGACGTGCCCGAGGTGGACGACCAGGTCCCAGATCGCCGCGATGAGAATCAGGACGATCACCGGGGGCAGGACGCGGCGCCAGGCCGACGTGCCCCGGCGGGCGGCCGCCCGCGCGTTCTTGCGGGCGGATGCCTTCTTCGCGTCCGGCGAGGCGGGCGGCGCCAGGCCGGGTGTTCCCGGTGCGGGGCTCACGATGCCTCCTCCAGTCGGGCGAGCAGCTCATCACGGAGCTCGGTGAACTCGGCCAGGCGCAGCAGCTCGCGGCGGCTGGCTCCGGCCGGGAAGCTGGTCGCGTACCGCGCGGCGACGCGGCCCGGCCGGGCCGACATGACGACCACCTCGTCGCCGAGCAGCAGCGCCTCCTCGACGTCGTGGGTGACGAGCACGGTGGTCCTTGGCTCCTCGAGGAGCGCCGATCGCAGCCAGAACTGGAGGTCGGCCCGGGTAATGGAGTCGAGCGCGCCGAAGGGCTCGTCGAGCAGCAGGACCTCCTTTCCGGCGACCAGGGTCCGCAGGAACGACACGCGCTGGCGCATCCCGCCCGACAGCTGGTGCGGGAGCTTGCGCTCGAAGCTGCCGAGCCCGAACCGCTCGACCAGCCCGGTGACCTGGGACCTGGCCGCCTTACGGTGCATGCCCTGGTTCTCGAGCGCGAGCGCCGCGTTGCCGAGCACGTCGCGCCACGGCAGCAGCAGGTCGCGCTGCGGCATCCACGCGCAGCGCCGCAGCCGGTCGCCCGGCGTGGTGGCGCCGAGCACCTCCACGGTGCCCTCGTCCGGGTCGTCAAGGCCGCTGATGATGTTCAGGAGGGTCGACTTGCCGCAGCCGCTTGGGCCGATGATCGACAAGTGCCCGTGCAAGGGCAGGGTCAGGCTCACGCCGGACACCGCGACCGTGGGCCCGAAGGCCCGACCCACCTCTTCGAGTCGGATCCCCGCCTGGGGTTCCTGGGCGGGCGACCCGGCACTGCTTGTCATGCTGCCTCCGGCACCGAGATCTCAGATCTCAGATCCAAGCCGCCTGTCATTTCGGTGACGAGAGCGGCGCGTAACTTCCAGGTTTCGCACGTTTATGCTGGTGCAAGCCGTATCTGTCGATCTGTGAGTCAGTTGTCCTGAAGATCTCAGAGGCCAGATCCGGCCCGGTAGCCGATCGCCATCGAGATCAGGTTGGTGTTGGCGCGCGGGATCACCGGCAGGACCGACGAGTCGGCCACGGTCAGGCCGGCGGTGCCAAGCACGGTCAGGTCGGGGGCGACCACGGTCCGCTCGTCCCCGGGATCGCCGAGCCGGCAGGTTCCGCTGTGGTGGTTGTAGGTCCCGGCCGCCCGCCGGCAGGCCGCCGCGAGCGCGGCGTCGTCCGCGACCTGCCACCACGCCCCGTCGGGGACCGTGACCAGCCCGTCCTTGGCCAGGTCGTCGACCAGGGCGGCGGTCTCGCGCACGATCGAGACCATGTGCGCGGCGTCCGCGTCGTCGGCGAGCAGCCCGGTCCGCAGCTCGCGGCCGGCCGGGGTGAGCGAGAACGTGCCCCGGCTGCGCGGTGCCATCAGCGCCGCGGTGAACGCCACCCTGGTGGGCGGCGACGCGCGGTCATACGGGCGCAGCTGCCAGGGGAAGATCTCCGCCTCGACGTGCTCGGCGTCCGGGTCGGGCAGTTCATACCGCAGCAGCGCGCCGCTGACCGGCCGCGCCTCGATCAGGGCAGCGTCGGTGACGTCCACGTTGAGCAGGCACCAGGGGTGGTCCTGGACATTGGCGCCGACGCCGGCCAGGACCGATACCGGCGTGATCCCGAGCGCGGCGAGCACCGGCCCAGGGCCGATGCCGGACCGGAGCAGCAGCTCGGGTGAGCCGTACGCGCCCGCGCAGACGATCACCCGACCAGCAGAGATCACCTCGGTCGCTTCGCCGCGGGAGGATCCCGGGCCGGCGGCTCCGGTGGCGGTGACCTCGGCCCCGGTGCAGCGGGTGCCGTCGAAGACCAGCCGGACGGCGGTCGTGTCGGGGCGGATGACGACGCCGGCCGCGCGGGCGGCCGGGACCACGCCCGCCCAGGTGCCCCAGCGCCCGCCGTCGCGGCGGTTGGTGGTCCACATCGCGTGCCCGAGGGCCCCGGGCGCGTTGTGATCCTCGATTCCGGGATAACCGGCCGTCCGGCACCAGTCGAAGACGGCCTCGTCAAGCGGCCCCGGGGCCAGCCGGGTGACGGGGATCAGCCCGGCGTCACCGTGGTAGGCCCGGCCGGCGTACTGCTGGTCGGACTCGATCGCGTTCAGCGCGGGCAGGACGTCCGCCCAGCCCCAGCCGGCCACGCCCCAGGAGTCATAGCACCAGGGCTGGCCGCGCAGCGCCGCCGCGGAGTTCACGGTCGAACCGCCGCCAAGGCCGCGCCCCTGGGGCATGACCTGGCCGGTGTCCAGGTCGAGGTAGCGGTGGTAGTAGTCCTCAGGGAGCGCGTAGTCGTAAAGCGCCCAGTCCGGCAGCGGGTTGCCGGCGTCAGGGCCTGCCTCAAGGACGGTCACCGAGCCGTGGTCCGCCGCGCGCAGCGCGGCGAACAGGCCCGCGGCACCTGCCCCGATGACCAGCGTGTCGGTACAGGTGGTCATTGGCCTGCCCTTTCGTCGTCCGAACGAGAGGTGGCGACTGCCGACGGTGCGATGGCCAGCTCCGGCGAGGTGGCGATGTTGGCCAGCTGGTCCGCCATGACGGACAAGATGTGCCGCCGCATCGCGGCCTCGGCCGCCGCCCCGTCACGCTGCACGATGGCCTCGTAGATGGCCTGGTGCTCGTGCACCGACTTCACCATGCGGCCGGGGATGCGGGTGGTGAGCCGGCCGATGCGCTGGATGTGATTGCGGATGTTCGCAACCATCTCGTTGATGCGCCCGTTGCGGCACTGCGCGTACATGATCACGTCGAAGCGGTCGATCAGGCCGGCCAGGGTCTCTTCCTGGCCCGCCGCGACTTCGCCGTCGGCCAGGCAGGCGGCGCTGTCCCGCATCAGCTGGGACAGCCCGGCCAGGTCGTCGGTGCTGATGGTGAGGGCCGCCTCCCTGGCGCAGGCCCCCTCGACCAGCTCGCGGACCTCGTAGATCTCCCGCAGGTCCTGCTGGCTGTACCCCACGACGACGGCGCTGCGGTACGGCGGGATCGAGACGAGCCCGTCCGCCTGCAGCCGGACGAGGGCGTCCCTGAGCGGGGTCTTGCTCACGCCGAACCTGGCTGCCAGCTCGCCCTCGCGCAGCGGGTAGCCCGCCGGGAGGGTGCCGTCCACTATCTTCTCCAGGATCTGCGCGTACACGGCGTCCTTGAGCTGCACGTGCACAACTTCGTCCCGCGGCGCCACGGCTGTCTCCCCTTTCCCCGGGGCCTCAGGAGATCCGCTTGAGGACACGCTGGAACCCGGCGTTGGCCTCGCGCAGGATGGTGGCTTCGTCCATGGTCTGGAGCTTGCGGCCGCGCATGAGGATCCTGCCGTCGACGATGGTGGTGTCGACGGCGGACCCGTTGGCGGCGAAGACCAGGTGGGAGTAGATCTGGTCGGCGTTGCCGGGGGCCAGCGGGGTGAACATGACGTTGCGGGTGTCGACCAGGATCACGTCCGCCTTCCGGCCCGGGGCCAGGTACCCGGTCTCGTGGCCGAGCGCGGCGGCGCCGTTGCGGGTGGCCATCGTCAGCACGTCCGGTGCCTGCTGCAGGCTGGCGTCCACCCGGGCGGCCCGGTGGACCAGCGACGCGAACTTCATCACCTCGAACATGTCGCCGCTGTTGTTGCACTCCACCGCGTCATGGCCGAGCCCGACGTTGATCCCTGCCGACAGCATCTCCGGTACCCGGGCGATGCCGTTGCCGAGTTTGGCGTTGGAGGAGGGGTTGTGGCTGATGTG
>Ga0207416_1001239_pt1 | contig 35726 bp, 27 predicted proteins | sample PaiPotPPM11metaG_FD_184107 | JGI IMG/M metagenome (GOLD analysis project Ga0207416, IMG submission 184107) | Iron sulfur acid spring bacterial and archeal communities from Banff, Canada, to study Microbial Dark Matter (Phase II) - Paint Pots PPM... ...
GGGCTCGCGTGCCACAGAGGGCGCGGCGGGTGCTTGATGTTGCCGCCGAGACCGGCGGCCCCGGCGGCAACATCAAGCACCCGCCGCGCCCTCTGTGGCACGCGAGCCCAGGCAGCTCGGCCTCTCCAGACGTCTTACGGCAGTAACCTCGTGGTGTGGCTCGAGACGAACGCGGAGTGACGCCGCAGAGCGAAGACTTCTCCGCCTGGTACAACGAACTGGTACTCAAGGCGGAACTGGTGGACCGCGGCCCGGCCCGGGGCACGATGGTCATCCGACCGTACGGGTACCGGATCTGGGAGCTGCTGCAGTCCGACCTGGACCGGCGGATCAAAGAGACCGGCCACGACAACGCCTACTTCCCGCTGCTCATACCGCAGAGCTACCTGCAGCGCGAGGCGGAACACATCGAAGGCTTCGCGCCCGAGCTCGCGGTCGTGACCCACGCGGGCGGCAAGGAACTCGAGGAGCCGCTGATCGTCCGGCCCACTTCCGAGACGATCATCGGCGAGTTCATGGCCAAGTGGATCAGCTCCCACCGCGACCTGCCCATGCTGCTCAACCAGTGGGCGAACGTGGTCCGCTGGGAGCTGCGCCCGCGGATGTTCCTGCGCACGACCGAGTTCCTCTGGCAGGAGGGCCACACCGCGCACGTGGACGAGGCGGACGCGATGCGCGAGACCATGCTCTCGCTCAAGGAGATCTACACGCGCACCGCCCGCGAGCTGGCCGCCCTGCCGGTCGTCCAGGGCGAGAAGACCCCGGGCGAGCGCTTCGCGGGCGCGGTCCGCACGTTCACCATCGAGGCCATGATGCGGGACGGCCGGGCGCTGCAGGCCGGCACGTCGCACTACCTCGGCACGAACTTCGCCCGCGCGTCCAACATCCAGTACACGGGCGAGGATGGCCAGCTCAGCTACGCGCACACCACCTCGTTCGGCATGACCACCCGCATGATCGGCGCCGTGATCATGACGCACGGCGACGACAAGGGCCTGGTACTGCCGCCCAGGGTCGCGCCCTACCAGGTGGTCATCGTGCCGATCGGCCGCGGCGAGCAGGCCGCGGAGGTCGCCCAGGCCGCGGCCGCGCTGGCGCAGCGGCTAGCCGGCGCGGGCATCAGGGCGCACGTGGACGACCGCCCGCAGCTGTCGCCCGGATACAAGTTCAACGAGTGGGAGCTGCGCGGCGTCCCGATCCGCCTGGAGCTGGGCCCCCGCGACCTAGCCGCGGGCAGCGCGGTCATGGCCCGCCGCCTGGGCGCCGGCAAGGAGTCCATCTCCCTGGACAGCGCCACCAGCCGCCTCACCGACGAACTGGAAGCGTTCCAGGATTTCCTCCTGGAGCGCGCCACCAAGTTCCGCGACGAACACACCGTCACCACTGACACCTGGGATGACTTCACCCGGGCAGTAGCCACCGGCTGGGCCCGCGCCCTCCACTGCGGCACTGCGGAGTGCGAGGAGGAGATCAAGGCCGCGACCGGGGCCACGGCCCGCTGCATCCCGCTGGACGCCCCACCGGAGTCCGGCCCGTGCATCCGCTGCGACCTCCCGTCGGCCTACGGCAAACGAGTAATCTTCGCCCGCGCCTACTAACCCCGAGTCATTCCCCGCCCCCGGCACGCGGTACCCTGCGCCCGTGACAGAAGGAGCAGGGACGGGACGAGAAGACGAGCAGGGGGAGGCCTACCTGCTCGGCCTGCGGCTGCGCGGCAGGCGGGTGCTCGTGGTCGGCGGTGGCACGGTAGCGGCCCGCCGGGTGCCGCGGCTGCTCGCGGCGGGCGCCGCTGTGCTGCTCGTCTCGCCCGAAGTCACCCCGGCCCTCGAGGAGCTCGCGGCGCAGGGCAGGATCGACTGGCGGCGCCGCCCGTACGCGGCAGGCGACTGCGCGGGCGCCTGGCTGGTCATCGCCTCCGCGAGCGCGCCCGCGGTCAACGCGGCGGTAGCGGAAGAGGCCGAGGCCAACCGGACGTGGTGCGTGCGCGCCGACGACGCGGACGCCGCGACGGCGTGGACGCCGGCCACGGGGACGACGGGCGACACCAGCGTGGGGGTGCTCAGCGGCGACCCGCGGCACAGCGCCGCGATCCGCGACGCGATCACCGCGGGGCTGCGCTCGGGGACGATCGCGGCCCGCCATCACCGCCGCAGGCTCGCGGGCGTGGCCCTGGTCGGCGGCGGCCCGGGGGATCCGGGCCTTATCACCGTCAGGGGCAGGCAACTGCTCGCCGAGGCGGACGTGGTGATCGCCGACCGGCTCGGGCCGCGCGAGCTGCTCGCCGAGCTGCCGCCTGACGTCACGGTCATCGACGCCGGCAAGGTTCCCTACCGTCGGCAGATGTCGCAGGACGATATCAACAAGGCGCTGATTTCGCACGCGTCGCGCGGAAAGTTCGTGGTCAGGCTAAAGGGCGGCGACCCGTTCGTCTTCGGGCGCGGCGCCGAGGAGATGCTCGCCTGCCTGCGCGCCGGCGTCCCGGTGACCGTCGTTCCCGGTGTCAGCAGCGCGACCGGCGTGCCAACAGCGGCCGGCCTGCCGGTTACCCACAGGGGGACGGCGCAGGACTTCCACGTGATTTCCGTGCACGTACCGCCCGGCGACGAGCGCTCCGCCGTAGACTGGCGCGCGCTGGCCAGGTCGGACGGCACATTGGTGCTCATGATGTCACTAGAACGTGTAGGGGCGGTTACAAGCGCGCTCATGAAACACGGGCGCCCCGGAGACTGTCCTGTTTCGGTAATCGCGGACGGTACCATGCCCACACAGCGCACAATCTATTCAACGCTAGAAGGCGTCGAGAGGCGACTAGTGGACGAAGGAGTCCGGTCACCGGCCGTGGTGGTTATCGGCGGTGTGGTGGCGGTGGCGGCGGAACTCGCCGCGCTCGCGCGGGACCTGGGCAGCTAGCGCAACGCTGGTGGGCGCGGGATGACAGACCCGGCGCGGCCCCTTCGCCGGTACCCCCGCTGGCGAAGGATAATTCACAAGCATAAAACCAGGCGGGACCATGGAAGGTAAGGGCATGACGGCGGAACAATCGTCGTCGCCCGGCGATAACGGCGAGCAGAGCGGGAAGAACGAGCCAAGCGAGACGCAAGCGCGTGGTGATGAATTGGCACCCGAGTATGGTGCCAATTCGCAGGCACCCGGGGCTGAACCGGATGTGCCCACCGAGCCAACCCCCGAGGGCCCAACCCCCGAGGGCACGGGCCCCGAAGGCACGGGCCCCCGCGGCTCCTGGGGCACGCAAGTCGAGAAGGCAAGCGAGTCGCAGTGGCAGCGGCGCCGGGTCCGGGTAGACGCCCGGCTCCTTGAAGCGACGCTGCTGAACCTGCACAAGCGAATCGCCGCCGTACCGCTCGTGTTCGACATCGCCGGCGCCGACGAGGTCACCGCCGAGCGGGCCAAGCTGCTCAGCCAGATCGACGACTACCTGCTGCCCCGGGTCCGCCAGTCCGCGGCGCCGCTGCTCGTTGCCCTCGTCGGCTCGACTGGGGCCGGCAAGTCGACGCTGGTGAACAGCGTCGTGGGCACCCAGGTCAGCCTGACTGGCGTCCGGCGGCCGACCACCAACTCCCCGGTGCTCGCGTGCCACCCCGACGACATCCACTGGTTCGCGGAGAACATGTTCCTGCCGACGCTGCCCCGGGTCCGCCAGCAGGGGCTGGCGCGGCCGGGCCGCGACGGGCTGCTCGTGCTCGCCGCGAGCGAGGGGATGACCAAGGGGATCGCGCTGCTCGACACCCCCGACATCGACTCCGTGGTGCGCGCGCACTATGACTTCGCGTACCAGTTCCTCGACGCCTCCGACCTGTGGCTGTTCATGACCAGCGCGAGCCGCTACGCGGACGCCCCGGTCTGGGAGCTGCTGCAGCACGCGCGGGAGCGCGGCGCGGCGCTCGGCGTGGTCCTTTCCCGGGTGCCGCCGAGCCACCGCATCGAGCTGGTCGCGCACTTCAACGCGATGCTCGACGCGAACGGCATCCAGGCCGACCACCGGTTCGTGATACCGGAGACCGGCATCGTGGACGGCTTCTTGCCCGACGACATCTTCCAGCCGATCAGGGACTGGCTGAACGAGACCGCGCAGCACGCCGACCGCCGGGTCGCGGTGCTCAGCCAGACGATGGCGGGGATGCTCGACACGTTCAAGTCCCGGGTGCCGCGGCTCGCGGCGCACGTGGACGCCCAGGTCGTGCTCGGCACGCGGCTGCGCCGGGAGGCGCAGAACGCCTACGCGACCGCGCTCGCGGAGTTCGACGAGGGCACCCACGGCGGCCGACTGCTGGCCGGCGAGGTGCTCGCCCGCTGGCAGGACTACACGGCGAGCGGCGACCTCGGCGCGGCGCTGCGCGGCAAGCGCGGCATCGCGACCATACGGCGCGGCGGCAAGCGGGCGCGCACCGACGCGGCCGCCAACCGGGGCGCGGCGCTCGAGTCGGCGCTGCACGCGGCGCTGCGGGCGCTCGTCGTCTCGGTCGCCGACCGTGCGGCCGAGCAGGTGGCACGCGTCTGGCGGGACAACCCGGGCGGCGCCTCGCTGCTCGCCGCGGCCGAGGAGAGCCGGGTACAGGACGAGCGCGCCAAGCGCGAGTTCGAGTCGGCGTTCGGCACCTTCCCCGACCACCAGTCGGGCCCCGCCGGTGCCGATCCAGGTGGTTCGGGCTCCGGCGACGAGGCCACGCGGCAGGGAGCCTACGACCGGTCCTTGCCCGACTTGCCGCTGCGGGTCTCGCGCGCGGTCAGCGCGTGGCAAGATCAGCTGATGCGGCTCGTGGAATCGGGCGGGGCCGTGCGCGACCCCGTCGCGGTCAGCGTGGTGACGCTGGTCGCGATGCTCGGCGCGCCCGGCGAGTTCGGCCAGTTCGGCCAGTTCGGCGCGTTCGCCCCGGGGGCACGGGAGACCGCGAGCGAAGGCAAGGACGGGATCGGCGCGATGCCCAGGGAAGTGCTGGCCTCCATCGTCGGCAGCTCCGAGTCCGTGGAGCTGATCGCACGGGCCCGGCATGACCTGCGCGAGCGGGTCGGGCTGTTGCTCGACGAGGAACTGCTGCGGTTCGGCGAGGTCATTGACCAGGCGGGCCAGGTCGACGCCGTCGCCGCCGTCCGGCTCTACCAGGCGGAGTACTCACTCGAGGCGGCCAGATGAGCATGCTTCCCTCGGTCGGCCCGCAGCGGACCGGTGCGCAGAGCCTGTCGCCGCGCCTCGACGCGCTCGCCGAGTTGGTCAGGATCGGCCGGGCCCGCCAGGGCCAGGGAAACCAGGCCGACCCGCGCCGGCCGGGCCAGGACGACGGCGGGTTCAGCGGCCCCTTGCTCGACGAGGCCGAGGCAGTGCTCAAGCGGGCGGGCGAACGGCTCCGCCTGTCGGGCAACCACACCGTCGTTGCCCTGGCGGGCGGCACCGGCAGCGGGAAGTCGACGCTGTTCAACGCCCTGTCCGGGGCGACGTTCTCACCGCCGGGAGTGACCCGCCCGATGACGCGGCACGTGCATGCCTGCGTGTGGGGGATGCAGGGCGCCGCGCCGCTGCTCGACTGGCTCGGGGTGCAGCGCCGCCACCGGTACGCCAGGGCGAGCGTCCTCGACTCGGGCGAGTCCGACCTCGACGGCCTGATCCTGCTCGACCTGCCCGACCACGATTCGGTGGTCACGGCGTCCATGGCGGCGGTGGACCGGCTGTCCAAGCTGGCCGACATGGTCATCTGGGTGCTCGACCCGCAGAAGTACGCCGACGCCGCCGTGCACAACCGGTACCTGATCCCGCTGGCCGGCCACGCCACCGTGTTCACCGTGGTGCTCAACCAGATCGACCTGCTCTCCGCGCAGCAGGCCAGGGAGTGCGACGAGGACCTCCGCCGGCTGCTCGACGCCGAGGGCCTGGTCGACACCCCGATCTACCCGGTCTCCGCGCGCACCGGCGACGGCCTCGGCGAACTGCGCGCGCTGCTGACGGAGACGGTGACGCAGAACCGCGCGGTCACCGACCGGATCACCGCCGACATCGACGCGATGATCGACGGCTTCGCCGCCTACGACGGACCGCAGCTGGCCCCGGACGTGGCGCTGGCCGTGGCGGCGGGCGGCGGCCCGCTCGCCGCGCCGCCGCCGGACGCACCGCAAGCGGAGTCCAAGCCACCCTGGGAGCTCACCGAGGAAGAGCTGGCCGAGGCGGCCGCCCCGCCGCTGTCGCGGCCGCCGTGGGAGGACGCTCTCCCGGACGGCGCCAAGCGCGACGCGGTCGACCCGAGCGTCAGCGTCCCGAAGGAGGCGGCGTCCCGGCTCGTCCGCGCCTTCGCCCAGGCGGCCGGCCTGTCCGCGGTCGCGCAGGCCATGGCGAGCGCCCGGCAAGCGCAGGCGGCGCGGCTCACCGGCTGGCCGCTCGGCGGGCTGCTCGGCGGCCGCCGCGACCCGATGCTCGCGCTGCGCGCGACGGCCAGTGCGGCGGACATCCGTGCCGCGGCGAGCGGTACCGCCCAGACCGGGGCCGGTCAGGCACAGCAGTCCGAGGTGGACAACGCCATCACGGCGTTCGCCGACACGGTGGGCAGCGGCCTGCCCGCACCGTGGTCCGGCAGCCTGCGCGAAGCGGCCCGCTGCAACGCGGGCATGGTGCCGCAGGCGCTCGCCGCCGCCACGCAGGCCGTGGCCGCCGAGCGCAGGTCGGGTCCGCCGGGCTGGTGGCGACTCGTGACCCTCTGGCAGTGGCTGCTGACCGTGCTCGCCGCCGTCGGCGTGGTGCTCTCCGTGGTCATCGCGCTCGCCCGCCTGACCGGCCGGCACCAGGGCTGGATCGGCGAGGTCTCGCTGATCCCGTGGCTGCTGATCATGGCGGCGGCGATGCTCGTACTCGGCTACGTGACGGCCGTCAGCTGCCGCAACGTCGCCGTGGCCGCCGCGGACAGGGAACGGCAGGCCGCCGAGCAGGCGATGCGCGACCGGATCGCCGGCGTCGCCCGCGACCTGGTGCTCGTCGCGGCCGGCCGGGAGATCGCACAGTACGAGCGGTTCAGGCGCGAGCTTGCGGTAGCGGCGGGCCGGCCCGGCGCCTGACCGCCCCGGCCGGCCACCCGCGACAGTAAGCCAGAACGGGTGCCGGTTAAACCAGCACCCGTTCGGGCGCCTGCCGTTAGCTTCCTGGCTTGTAAAGGCTGGCTGAGCCGTCGGGGTTGATGATCGCCATAGCGGCGTCGACGTCGCTGTAGCTCTCGTAGTTGGACGGGGTCCTGGTCCACACGATGCCCAGCGTGTTGATGTCCAGGTGCTGGAGCTTCTGCATGATCGTCTGTTCGTTCAGGTTGCCCGCCTGATCGACTGCCCAGTCGATCTCGAGCCCGGCGTCCCAGCCTTCCTGGCTGTTCTCGATCGCGTTGTCGTTGCCGAGGCCCGCGGCCTGCATGCCGGCGATGTACCCGGTCAGGCCGGTCGCGGTCGCCTTGTCGATCGCGGTTGGGCCCGCCTGGGCCTGGGTCAGCCAGTTCTTCATTGACCCGAGCACGTAGATGTTCTGCATCGCCGTCGGTCCGCCGGCCGCGGAGACGAAGCTGGGGATCTCGCACCCGGAGCACTCGCTGATCGGGATGGTGGGGTCCTGCGCCCTGATGGCCTTGATGGCCGTGATCGAGTCGGTGCCTGGCACCAGGCCGAAGAGGATGATCTGCGGCTTGGCGGCCAGCATGGCGAGCACCTGGGGGGTGACGTCGGTGGCGCCTACCTGGTCGATCTGGGTGGAGACGAGCTGGAAGCCGTCCTTGGCGGCGAGGCCCTGCACGGTGGCCTGGTTGGCCAGGCAGACCGAGCCGCAGTTGTCCTCGAGCAGCGCGACCCGGGTGTAGTGCCTCGGCACGATCAGGTTCTGCACCGAGGCGATCTGGTCCTCGGCGAACACGTCGTAGAAGCCGGGGAAGCCGTATGAGGTTAGCTCGTTCGCTGGGTATCCGTTGGTCTGCCAGCCCGAGGAGAGGCTGATCAGGATGGTCTTGTTGGCGATCGCGATCGGCAGCGCGGACTCGGTGTCCGCCCCCGACTCCGGCCCGATGATGAACTGCGCGTGGTAGGTCTGGACGCACTTCTTCGCGTCGAGCTCGGACTGCGCGGCGTTGGACTGGTTGTTCAGCGTGATGTAGTTGACCTTGTGCCCGAGGATGCCGCCGGTGGCGTTGACGTGCTTGAAGTACGCCTGAGCACCCCAGTTGTCGGACTCGCCGATCTGCGCGTACGGCCCGGCCAGCGCCAGATCACCGCAGGCGACGATGGTGGAGTTGGCGCTTGCGGAGTTACCGCCGCCGCCGCCGCCACCGCCGCTGCACGCGGCGAGCGCGCCGGCCAGCAAGGAGGTCACCATCACGGCTGCTACCTTGAACGGAATTCGTCTTCGAATCATTGTTCTTCCTCCTGAAATTGCCATGGGTAAGAAGGCTTTTCAGCTGCCGACGAGCAGCGAGTTGACAACGGGGGAGGACCGGAAGTCGGCGGGCCCGCCGTCGAAGACGAGATGGCCGCCCGACAGCACGAAGATCCGCTCGCTGACCTGGGCGACGAGCGTCAGGTCGTGCTCGACGAGCAGCACGCAGGTGCGGTCGGCAATGGTGGTGAGCAGCGCGGCGAGCCGCTGGCGCTGCTCCTCGGACAGCCCGGACGCCGGCTCGTCGAGGAGCAGCAGGCGGGGGCTCGGTGCGAGCGCGCGGGCGAGCTCGACCATCCGCTGCATCTCCAGCGTGAGGCTGGACACCTCGCGGCCGGCGAGGTGAGCCATGCCCAGGTCGGCCAAGGTGCGCGCCGCCTTCGCGCGGGCGTCGTCGAGTCGGCTGCGCCCGATCCGGGTGACGATCGACGCGGTGTGCGAGGCCAGGCAGGCGACCGCTACGTTGTCGAGCACGGTGCGGCCCTTGATCAGGTGGACAGCCTGGAAGGTGCGGCTGATGCCCTGGTAGAACCGCACGTTCGGCGGCCACCGGGTGATGTCGGTGCCGCTGAGGATAACCGCGCCTGACGACGGTGCCACGCTGCCGCCAATGACGTTGAGCAGGGTGGACTTGCCCGCCCCGTTCGGACCGCACAGCCCGAACAGGCCGCGTTCTGGCAGCGTGAGCGAGACGTCGTGCAGCACGCTGAGGCCGCCGTACTCCTTGAAGACGCCCCGCACCTCGAGCAGCGTCGCGTCGCCCGGGCCGGCGGCCCGCGCCGCGCCCTCGGCGGGCCGGCGGTCGGCGAGCACGCTGGACAGTGACAGGCCGGCCAGCTCATCCGGCACCCCCGGGCCAGCGCCGGGCGCCTGAGCGTCGGCGGCCGGCTCCCCGCCAGCGGCGCCTAGCGCGGACTTCCGGCGCAGCCACGCGATCGCGGTCGCCGCGATGCCGGATAGCCCTTCCGGGTCCACCAGCAGCACCACGGTGAGCAGCAGGCCTTCGACGATGAGGATGTTGACGCTCACCCAGTTGCTCGCGCCCTGCAGGTACTGGATGACCAGCGCGCCCACGACCGCCCCGAAGACCGAGCGTCGCCCGCCGATGAACAGCATGATCAGCAGGGCCAGCTCGGTGGTCGGGTCGATCGCGGTCTCCGGCACGAACTGCTGGGTGCCCGCGTAGACCGCGCCGCCCAGGGCGGCGAACCCGCAGCCGAGCACGAACAGCTCGAGCTTGCGGCGCGGCGTGCGCACCCCGAGCGCGGCCGCGGTCCGCTCGTCCACGCCGAGCACGAACAGCTCGAGGCCGATGTCCGAGGACAGGATCCTGGAGGCGATGAACACGACCGCTGCGAGCAGGACGACGACGATGAGTCCGCCGCCCAACGCGATCAGCGTGGTCGATCCCGAGCCCGGCCACAGCGTACCGCTCAGCGGGGCGCCGACCGGGCCGCCGAGGAAGCCGGTGCCAGACACGTAGCCCACCGCGATCAGCGGCAGCATCAGCGTGGCCACGGCCAGCGCGAGCCCGGAGGCGCGGGTCACCACCGAGCCGAGCAGCAGCGCGACCAGCGCAGCCGCGACCACCATGATCACCGTGCCCAGCAGCACCGACAGGCCGGCGTGGGTGTTCAGCATGGCCACGCCGTAGGCGCCGACCCCGAAGAACACCGACTGGGAGAACGCGATCTGCTGGCTGAACCCGATCTGCACCGCCATGCCCGCCGTGACAATGGCGTAGCAGGCCGACAGCACGAACACCGAGCCGGTGTACAGCAGGCCGTAGTTGAGCACGATAATCGCCCCGACCACCAGGACGATCACCGATGGCACCCCGCCGCGCGGCACTCGCCGCGCGGCCCGGGACGAGGCGACCGCCGAGCTCCACTGGAAGGCCCGCGAGGACGCGGCCAGGAACTGGTTCATCCGCTCACCGCCGATTCGAAGCCGAGGGCGCGCGGCCAGGCGAGGATCGCCGCGGCGAGGATCGCGTACAGCACCGTGTCGCCGTACTCGGCGCTGACGTAGCCGCCGAGCAGCGCCTCGAGCACGCCGATGGACAGCCCGGCGACCAGCGCCCGGCCGGGCTTGCGGAACCCGCCGTAGGCGGCGGCGATGAACCCGGTGAGCGAGATCGTCGCGCCCGACAGGTACGTGAACCCGGTGATCGGCGACTCCACGATGCCGAAGACGGCCGCGATTACCGCGGTCCCGACGAAGATCAACCGCCGGTACTGGCGGGTGTCGATACCGACGATCCGCGCGCCGACCGAATTCTCGCCGCTCGCCTCCAGCGCCTTGCCGCCCAGGGTGAACTTGATGTAGAGCCAGAACGCCCCGCCGATGATGAGCGCGCAGGCCAGCACGAGCAGGCCCGAGCGCTCGAAGTTGAGGCTGCCCAGGGTGAGCGACGGGCCGCTCCACAGGGTCGGCGCGGCGTGCACGTCGGTCCCGAACAGCACCTTGGCCACCCCGTCGATGAAGAACGACAGCGCGAAGGTGAAGAAGAACGTGACGACGATGCCCTCGATCGGCCGCCTGCCGTCCTGCGCGATGCGCAGCACCACCTGGTCGTAGAGGTAGGCGAAGACCGCCACGACGGCGAGCGTGGTGATGATGGCCGCGGGCAGCGGCAGGCCCTTAACCCGGTACAGGTTGTCCACGCCGAGCGCGCCGACCATGGCGAAGTCGCCGACGGCCAGGTTGAGGATGTTGGAGACGCGGTACCAGACCGCGACGCAGACCGCGAACATCGCGTAGATGGAGCCGGTGGTGATCCCGGCGATGATCAGGTTCCCGAACTTCATGCGGCATTCCTCGGGGGGTACGGGCCATCGGGGTCTGGGGTGTCCCCAGGGGGCACCGCGTCCCCCCGGGAGTCAACAGCTATTCCGTTGCGCACCTCGACGCGCCGGTTGCACAGGGTCAGCGCCCGGCGGGGAGCCTCCTCCACGACGATCAGCGTGGTTCCCGCCGCGTGGATCTGCGCGAGCACGTCGTACACCCGCTTGGCGACCGCCTCGGCGAGGCCGAGGCACGGCTCGTCGACGGCGAGGATCTTCGGGTTGGCGGCGAGCCCGCGGGCGATCGCCACCATCTGCTGCTGTCCGCCGGAGAGGGTGCCCGCCACCTGCTTGAGGTGCGGCTTCAACTCGGGAAACAGCTCAATCGCGCGCCCGTAGGCATCGGATCTTCGAGCCTTCCCGATACTTCTCGTCCATGTGTAGCAGCCGAGGATGATGTTGTCCTCGGTGGTCAGGTCCGGGTAGAGCTGGCGGCGTTCTGGCACGAGCGTGAGGCCGTGCCGCGCCGCCCACTTGACGTCGCCGTTCTTGGCCGGCGCCCCGAAGATCGCCACCTGGCCGCGCCTGCGCAGCATGCCGGTGACGCCCATCAGGATCGAGGACTTGCCGTTGCCGTTAGGCCCGGTGATCGCGCAGGCGTCCCCCTCGGTGACGGTGAACGTGGCGTCGTGCACCGCGACCACGTTCCCGTAGGCGACCGACAGCCCGGTGACCGCGAGCGCGACGCTGGCCGCGGGGCTCCCCGCGGGCCCGTCCGCGGATGGCAACTGGGTCATCGCTTGCTGACCTCCACGGTTGAGTCGTCGATAAGCACCCAGTCGCCGGTGGCGATGACGGCACAGGGATCCGCGTCCAGGTCGGTGACCGCGGGCACGCGCGTCACGACCGCGCCGAGCGCCGACTTCGCGGAGATGCGGCCGATGATCATCCCGATCGGCGCGGTGCCGGACAGCCGCGTCGTCTGAAAGAAGCCCGCCCAGCCCGAGGACCCCTTCGCGCTCGGGAAGACGAGGATCTTGCCGGTGAAGCAGACCCCGTACAGCTCGTGGCGGCGCTCGATGATCACGCCGCGGGCCGGGTCGATCCCGCCCCATCCGGAAATCGGCTCGTGCGACACGAGGGCCTCGCCGCGGACCTTGCCCGGCACGACCAAACGCCCATGGAGGGTAAGCATCAGCGCAGACCCCCGTTCCAGCGGCCGGTAACGGCGGCGGCGACGCATTCCTCCAGCGTCCCGAACCACGCCTCGATGCCGAGGATCGCGGGCAGGTAGTGCGCCTGCTTGGCGGAATCGGTGGCGAACACCCGGGTGCCCGCGGGCGCGGCCCGGGACATCGCCGGGCAGGAGTCGGCGAGGACCCGGCCGCCTGCCCGCTCGATCACGGCGGTGTAGCCGGACCGGTCAGCCATCACCTTCAGCGCGCGCGGCGCCATGATCCACAGCTCGGTCCCCGCGGACAGCCGCTTGCCGTCGAGCAGCGCGGCGGCCTGCTTGATCTGGTCGACCGAGGCGTGCGGGCACCCGAGCAGCACGAAGTCCACGTCGGCGGAGGTGCCGATCTCGTTCAGCGTCTCGTACATCGCCCGCCGCTCCGCGGGCCCGTAAACGACCGGCGACGGCACGGCTGCGCCGGAACCGAACGCCGCCTCGAGCGTCGGCGCCTCCGGCGTGATCCCGGGGATGTGGTACAGCTCGACCCCGCCGGAGGTGGCCGCCGCGGCGCCGAAGTGCTTCAGCTCGGTCAGGTCGGGCCGCGCGGTGTCGCCCACGATCACCGGATGATCTTCGCCCGCGACCCCGCCGGCGAAGTACCCGAGCATGCCCCAGTCCTGGAACGACTCCACGGTCGGGCCCGCGACGGAGATCAGGTGCGTGCCCCGCCGGTTTTCCTCCCGGTGGTTTCCGCAGCAGGGCACCTTCCCGGTCAGCGAGGCCGCGCCGGTCGAGGCGACGCCTTCGCAGTTGGTCCGCGCGCCGAGCACCGAGTTCGCGTAGATCACCGCGGAGGACTCCATCCACGCGCAGTGCTCGCCGCGCAGCGGCAGGTTTCCCACCTGGTACGGCGTGCAGGTGGCGAGGATGTTCACCCCGTGCCGCCCGTAGAACGACTCGGCGTCCGACTGCAGCTCCACGTTCGCCTTCGGGTAGGGCACGATGTCGACCGCGTCGGGCCCGAACCCGTGCTGCAGCTGGCAGGTCGGCACCCGCATCGGCGGGATCGTCAGGTCGAGGTCGCTGTCCAGGTTGATGACCGCGAACGCCTTGTCCCAGCCGCCCTCGGCGACCAGCCGCGCCTTCACCGGCGACGGCTGGGTCATGGTTCCCGCCACGTTCCTGATGTCGCACAGCCGCTCGGCGTCGAGCGCGTAACCGTACCGGATCAGCAGGTCCATGGCGGCCGCGACGGCGTCGCCTTCCGCGCCGTCCCGCATCCGCTTCTCTTCGTCGGTCAGGAACATCAATTTCCTCCCGAGGTTTCTGTCAGCCCAAGGTTTCTGTCAGCCCGAGGTTCTCGCCAATCCGCGACCGCAATCGCTCGCCGTCGGTCGCGTGCACGCTGGTCAGCGAGTCCAGATCGATCGCACCGAACGACTTGTTGCTCCTCTCCGCCGCCAGACTGAGCACATGGGCGGCGGCGAAGCCCATGGCCGAGCACGGCCCCATCACCCGCACGCTGGACAACGCGGCGGCATCCCCGTCGATGCACCGCCCCGCGGCGACCAGGTTGTGCGCGCCGGGCGGCAGCAGCGACCGGAGCGGCACGTAGTGCACGTGGTCAGCCGGGAACATCTCCCACACGTAGCCGTCCGACCGGTCGTGCAGCTCGACCGGCCACGCCGTCCGCGCCACCGCGTCGTTGAAGGCGGTGCCCGCCCGCACTTCGTCGACCGTGAGCTGGTGCGCGCCCCGGATCCACCGGGTCTGCCGCCGTCCGGGGAACCCGTAGGCCCGCACCCGCGCCTCGCCGAAGGCCTTGGGGAACTCGGACTTGAGCAGCGCGATCGCGGCGTCCGCCTGGTCCCGCCCCTCGAACATCGCCCGCGCCGCGTCGACCGGGTCGAGCGGCGCGTCGATGTGCGTCACGTTCAGCACCGCGGTGCCGCGCCCGGGGTAGAAGAAGGCGAGGCCGCCCCGCCGCAGCAGCCCGAACTCCTCGCCCCGCGCGGCGAACAGCGCGTCGATCTCCCCGGACTCCGGCCGGTGCGCCTCGTCGAGGTTCTCCACGATGACCTGCTGGCTGCCGTAGATCGGCCGCGACGGCACCCAGCAGGGAAGGCCCGCCTGCCACGCCAGCGCCGCGTCACCCGACGCGTCCACGTATCCCGCAGCGCGGATCCGCACGTCTCCGTACCGTGTCGCAAGGTCAATCGAGGAGACGAAACCGTCGCGCAGCGCCACATCACCAAGGACCGCGCCGGTGACGACCTGGATCCCGAGGTCGCGCACGGTCCGCTCAAGCCACCGTCCGAGCGCCACTTCGTTGTAGAACACCGTCGTCGTGTGCCCGCGGGCGAAGTGGAGGTCTCCGGACGGTCCCAGTGAGGCGAATATATCGTCGAACACGCCGTGCGTCAACTGAATGTATTCGGGCGCGTTGCCGAACACTCCCGCGAACAGTCCGATCAGCGAGTGCACCATCTGCCCGCCGATCAGCGGGAGCGAGTCGACGAGCACGACGGAGCGGCCGAGCCGGGCCGACTCGATCGCGGCGGAGCACCCGGCGATCCCCGCGCCGACGACGCACACGTCGGCGGTGATCTCGTGCGCGGCCCCGGAGGCCGGCCGGGTCACCGCGTCCAGCCGTAGCTCAGTAAGTTCATGCGGCATGACTGGGACGTTAAATCTGAGCCCGCCGCGTAACAAGAAAAAGATCTGTCTATCGGGAATAAACGAGATTTATGCGATAAATCCGCAGGTCAAAGCCGTCGTGCGGTCTCCATGATGAGCCGCCGCAGCCAGGCGTGCGCCGGATCGTCCTCATATTGCCGGTGCCACCAAAGGGCCTCGACGATCGGCTCCGCCTCGCCTGGGCATTCGAGAACCCGCAGGTTGGCGGAGCCCGCGAGCCTGGTGGCCAGCCGCTCCTGCATCAGCGCGACGCGGTCGGTGCCGGTGACGAAGTAGGGCACCGCGAGGTAGCTCTCCACCCGCACCGCGATCCTCGGCTGCAAGTCGAGCAGCGCGAGCTGCCGCATGACGGGCACCGAGGCCACGCCGCGCGGCCCCGACCGGTAATAAGGTGCGACCCACGGCAGCCCCGCGAGATCGCGTATGCGCAGCGCGCTGCCGCCGTCGAGCACGGGGTTGTCGCCGTCGAGCACGCACACCCAGCGGTCGCGGAACAGCTCCGCCGACCGCGTATCGGGGAGCGAGAACCCGTTGGTCGGCGGCGCGACCATGCCGTCGACGAACCTGATGCTGTCGGAGTACTCGGTGGCGAGCGACTCGCGCACCAGCTTGACGTGCAGCCGGGCGCGCGGCGCGGCCCGCTGCACCGCCTGGGAGAGCGCCTCGCCCATCACCATGATCGTGTAGTCGGCCATGACCAGCGTGAACTCGCGGTCAGAAGTCTTCTGGTCGAACTCGGACGACGCCGCGAACAGCCGCTCCGCGGCCGCGCAGACCGCCTCGACCTGCTGCGCCAGCTGTTCGCCGAGCGGCGTGAGCACGTACTCGCCGTGCTCCCGGATGAGCAGCTCGTCGCCGAAGTGCCGCCGCAGCCTCGACAGCGACGCGCTCGCGGCGGGCTGCGTCACCCCGAGCCGCTGCGCGGCGCGGGTGACGCTCCGCTCCCTGACAAGTTCGCGCAGCGCGACGAGCAGGTTCAGGTCCAGGTTGGCAAGGTGGGCGACCGGCCGCATAGTGCCCCTATTCCAACCCCCGCCTTCCGCCGCTGACAAGGCCCCGGGCCACCAAGAACAGGCCCCCGACTGGTGCTCACGCGCAAACCGGCCACCGCCGCTAAGATCAAAACCAGGACTATCCCGAACGTAAGCGGCTGACTCTCCCGGCCAAACGTCCCACTCCCGGGGCGTTCGCGGACCCCCGCGACGGGCAACCGGCAAGACGTGTAAACGGGGCTCGCTCCGGATCCCCCGCGAGCCCTCTGTGGCTGGTGTGGCGTCTGGTGTTAAGCCGTTGGCGAAGCGCCGGGGGACAGGGCCGAACCCCCACCGGGACGGCTTGGCTACTTTGCTGTGTAATGATGTAATCAATGTATGGCAGTAAATGAACCCCTGGACGAGTACTCACGGGTCGTGACCAGCGTGGCCGAGCGGCTAACGCCCAAGGTCGCGAGCCTGCGCGTGCCTCAGTCCCGGTATTCTGGGCGCGGCTCCGGGGAAAGCCTCGGGTCCGCGGTGGTGTTCACCGCCGACGGGTTCCTCCTCACGAACGCGCACGTGGTCGGCCGTGCGCCCGGCGGTACCGCGATCTTTTCCGATGGGACGACCTCGGCGTTCCAGGTCGTGGGGGCCGACCCGCTCTCGGACCTGGCCGTCGTGCGGGTGACGGGCGCAACGCCCGAGCCCGCCGAACTCGGTGAGGCGGACAAGCTCAAAGTTGGCCAGCTCGTCGTGGCGGTCGGCAACCCGCTCGGCCTGGCTGGCTCGGTCACGGCCGGCGTGGTGAGCGCGCTCGGCCGGTCGCTGCCCGTCGGCGAGCACCGCATCATCGAGGACGTCATCCAGACGGACGCGGCGCTCAACCCGGGCAACTCGGGTGGCGCGCTCGCGGATTCCAATGCCCGGGTCGTCGGCATCAACACGGCGGTCGCCGGGGCCGGGCTCGGGCTCGCCGTCCCGGTGAACGCGACCACCCGGCGAATCGTGACGTCCCTGATGCGCGACGGCCGGGTGCGCCGCGCGTACCTCGGCGTGGCCGTGGTCCCGGCACCGGTGGCACCCGTCTGGCGGCCGAAGCTCGGCGGGCGCGTCACCGGCCTGCGCGTCGCCTCGGTGGTGGCCGGCGGCCCCGCCGACCGGGCGGGCCTGCGCGTCGGCGACCTGCTGCTCACCGCCGGCGGCCACGAGGTGGCGACCGCGCAGGACCTGCAGCGGCTGATGTTCGCCGAGGCGATCGGCCACCCGCTGGCCGTGACGGTCATGCGCAATGGCGCGCTGGTGGACGTTATCGCCGCGCCGTCCGAGCTGGTGCCCGCGTAAGCCCTCTTCCGGCTACTGCTCGCCCGGCGCCCGGTGGGAGCCCCGTGGGGGGCGCGCGGGCAGCCCGCTAGCGGGCTGCCCGCCGCGGTCCGCGCCAGCCGGCCCGCTGCCTGGCGCGGGGTCCCGGTGATGGAACCAGTCCACCCGCTGCTGGTCTGCCTCTACCAGGTCGCCGCGAGCGTCCTGCGAACCGTTCCCGGGTGGCCCGTCCGCGGCCGAGCGCATGGTGCCGTGCTGGCCGGGCTGCCGGACGGGAAGGCCGGCCCCGCCTTGCCCGGCCCCGACTTGGCCGCCCCCGATTTGCCCGGCCGTCCGCGCCCACCTGCCACTGAACGGAAGGGCCGTGCGCTCGATCACGGAGTCAGGCAGCCAGACCAGCGCGGTCAGCCCCTGAGGGCTGGCGGGGCGCAACACGACCTGCACATTGTGCCGCTGAGCCAGTCGCGCCACCGCGAACAGGCCCATGTGGCGAGACACCGACACGTCAATCACGGGCGTGCTCCGCAGCCGGTAGTTCATTTCGGCCAGCCGTTCCTCGGCTATGCCGATCCCCTTGTCCGTGATCTCTATGAGCACGCCGCCGCTGGACACCTCGTGCCCCGATACCTGGATCGTGGTGTTCGTGGGTGAGTACTGCGTGGCGTTCTCGATCAGCTCGGCGAGCAGGTGCACAACGTCGGACACCGCCGGCCCGATGACCGCGATACCCGGCTGGATGTTGAGCACCACCCGGTTGTAATGCTCGATCTCCGAGGTCGCGGCCCGCACCACATCGGCGAGGGACACCGGATCGCTCCATTTGCGCGCACCCTCATGGCCGGCCAGCAGCAGCAGGTTCTCGGAATTGCGGCGCATCCGGGTGACCATGTGGTCCATTGAGAACAGGCTGGCAAGCAGCTCGGGGTTGTCCTCGTTCTGCTCTAGCGAGTCGATCGTCCCCGCCAGCCGCTCGATGAGCGTCTGGCTGCGGCGGGACAGGTTGACGAACATCGCGTTCAGGCTGGTCCGAAGCACGGCCTCGTTGCTCGCCAGCCGCACCGCCTCGGCGTGCACCTTGTCGAAGGCCCGGGCGACCTGGCCAATCTCATCGGACGTCAGCACGTCGATCGGCGCCACTTCGAGGCTCTCCTCGGCGTCCGGCGCTTCGCTCAGCCGCTTCATCCGCTCCGGGAGCTGCGCGGTGGCGATGTCGAGCGCGGCCGCCTGCAGCCGGCGCAGCGGCACCGCCAGGGACCTGGCGACGAAGAGCGCCGCCGCCAGCACGATCAGCAGGACGGCAACGACGCTGATCGAGATGGTCAGCGCGGACTCCCCGGCGCCGTGCTGAAGCGACTGAGCGCGCGCGACGGCGTCCTGTGCGATTCCCAGCTCGACGGCCTGCATCTCGTCGAGCTTCTGCGAGGCGGCCGCGTACCAGGCGGCCGGGGCCTGGGCAACGGAGAAACCGACGGTTTCCGTGTTGATGTTCGGGCTGAGGAACGGATTAGTCTGCTCGTCGTTGCCGTCGATAAAGAAGAAGTCCTCTACCCGCTGTACCTCTTTCACGCCCGCTCCCGCGACCGTGGTGTTAAACGTGCTCTGTTCCGCCGTCGTGGCGGCCGACAGGAACCCTGCCTCGTCGGATTGCTCGGCGGACCTCGCGGAGATCAGTGCCTGGAGCTCGCCGTTGGAGAACAGCTGCTGGGTGAAGGCGTTGTAGAAGAGCCCGCGCTGCTGCGAGGACTGGTCCTTCGCCAGCGACAGCAGGTTCAGCTCCCGGACGTCGATGGCCAGGGTGGAGTCGGAGGTGCCCTGCGCGAGCTCGTCGTTCAGCGTGATGAGGTTGTTGATGAGCGGCGCGTAGTCGCTGATCACGGCAAGCCCCTCGACGCCCGAGCCAGCGGACTTGTTCCAGAACTGCGTCCCGACGGTGTTCCGTAGCTGGGCCAGGCCGCCCAGCTCGGTGCGGAGCGCGGCCACGCTGGCCTGGATGTTCGCCGGGTACGACCCGTCGACTCCAGCGGCCAGGGCCAGGACCTGGGCGGCCTCGGCGTTGGTCGCGGCGCGCAGTGCGGTGAGGTTGCCCGTGCCGCCGCCGGAGGTGAGGCCGAGCGCGCTGTCCCGCTCGTTCTGCAGGTCCTGCGCCAGGATCACGTCCTGCTGGCCGAGCTTGGCCAGGTGCAGCACGCGGCCGAATTGCGTCGCGCTGCTCTCGGCGCCGGCCACCTCCAAGCCGCCCAGGACCAGGCCCATGACGAGCGCAAGGGCGATCACGGCGAACAGCCGACGTGACACCGGCCAGTTCGACAGAGTCTTCAGCTGCCGTTTGGCGAGTCCGCCGCCGTTCGGAGGCGTGAGGCTGTCGCTGGTCGCGCCGGTTCGCGCCCGCGTGCTGGCGGCATCATGGTTGCCCATCGCTCGTGTCCTTCATCGGTACGCTGAATGTGCGAGCCCGCTGTTCAAACCCTCCCTGACCCCGGCCTGCCTGGCTTCCGGTAACGGGAGACAGCGCACTACCGGAGGCCGAACGGCCTGTTGCCCCCAGGACGTCGGAGAAGAACGGGTATCGGAGACGCTACGGCGCTAACTGGTTAACAAGCAGTTAAATAACGCTTTTTGTCCGAAAAATTTTGTAAATACGCAGTGTCCGGACGTGGTCCTATGGTGGCTCGCGGGCTGGTGCCCGGGGGGCCGGCCGACCGGGCCGGGCTGCGCGTCGGCCCAGCTAGTGCCCGTGTAAGCCGGTTGCCGCGGGCAACCGGGGAAGCCCGCAAACGGCGGTCGCGCGTTCAGCCGCTGCGGCCAGCGTAACGCAGCGGGTCGGCGACGAAACGGGTGATCTCCCCGCGGCTGGTCAGCCGGACGAACGTGAGGTGGGCGTTGGCCGGGTCGGCGGCCGCGGCGCCGTACCTGGCGCGGTACCTGGCATGGTTGTGCCATGCCCACGAGACGATGGACTTCTCCGGGGCCCAGCTGAGGAAGTTGCGAAGCGGCTCGCGATTGCCGTTCCACAGTTCCTGCCGCGTCACCGCCCTGCGTACGGTGCGCCAGGTGACCTGCCGGATTACGGTTCGCTTGGGCAGGTCCAGCCAGACGACCGTGTCCGCGCGGGCCCAGACGATCGCCTGCACCGCGCTGTAGTTGCCGTCGATGACCCAGCCGTCCTCGCTGGTCCGCGCCGCGACCAGGCGCTGGAATTCCTCGGTGGGCAGCGGCGCCCAGCCGGGCTGGTGGAAGACGCTGTCGAGTTCGAGGCACGGAACGCCGAGGCTGGCGGCCAGCTTCCTGGCCAGCATCGACTTCCCGGCACCGGAGTTGCCCACCACGGATACCCGTTGCACGAACGCGGACGATAGCACGGCAATGCGCGGCTCGGCCAACCGGTTTTCCCCAGGACCGGTTGGTGATGCGCGGCGCAGTTTGCCAGGTGAACTACAAGATCGCAAATCGTTGTCCACAGGCTATGGACAATTCCGGCGCGATATCCACAGGCGGTGAATTAGTTAAGCGGGTATGCGCGTGACCGGGCACCGTGAAAGTGCGACGACGGAGTGCCGTCGGGCGGCTAAAGACACGATGGACCGGAAGGGGCTGGCAGGGAAATGAGCCAGGACAACCACATCACATTGCGCGGCTACCTGTGCGCGGAGCCGATACTGCATCAAAAGACTTCGGCGGCGACGCCGATCACCGAGATCAGGGTGGGCTCCACGCCGCGGCGGCTGAACCGCGAGACGGGGGAGTGGTACGACGCGCCTGCGTCCTATTACACCGTGAAATGCTGGCGGCGGCTCGCCATCAACGTCGCGAGTTCGCTGCATAAGGGCGACATGGTGGTCGTGCGCGGCCGCTTCTACATGAACAGCTGGGTCGACCGCCAGCAGCGGCACCAGTCGAGGATTGAGATTGAGGCCGACTCGCTCGGTCATGACCTTGCGTACGGCTGGTCGCACTTCCTCCGCGGCACGCGGTCGCACTCAGATCGAGCGGACGGCGTCAACGCGGGCGAGCTGGCCCGGCAGGACGTCGGGTCGGCCAACCCCGACGGACAGTCAGCCAACCTGGCCGGAGAAAACGCGGACGTCCTCGACGGCGAGTACTCCGCCGACCGTGACCTGGCCGACGAGTCCGACCCGGGAGAGGGGAGCTTCGCGGACCCGTCGCTGACCGGGCTAGCCGTCACGGAGAGTGATGGCGATCACGGCCTCGAACCGGACGGCATCCTCGGCGCGTCCGACCCGGCGGACGGAGCCAGTCGGCCGACGGCCGAGGCGGTTCCCTTCTAAGCGCCGGAAAGACCCCCGCTGACCTGCCGAAATGCCACCCTCGGATGCCGCCCTCAGAAAAATCGGTTACGCATAGTGACGAATATCGAATTCGCGCGGCATCCGATGGGGTGGCTGCCAACCTGTGAATTCCGCCCGCGCCCGCAACAGTTTGCATTTATTCTGCTACCTAGAGTTACTTACAACTGCTGAGCCAGTCCCAGACGTCGGGGAAGTCTAAGGAAGGCGACAGGCAACGGCATGTCCGCACTCCATGACGCGACGAAGGAGCGGCAGCGGGAGCACCGCGGCGGCTTCTCGTGGCTGTGGTGGCAGTGGCCGCTGTTCGACGAACCGCTCCCGCTGATCGGCTACGTGACCGGCGTCCTCGCCTGCTACCTCACGTTCACCGGCTGGGAGGCCGCGCGCACCCCCATCGCGGCGGGAGACTTCTCGCTGTTCGCCGCGTTGCTGTGCTGCGGAGCCGTCTGCGTCGAGGCCAGCGGGCGGCTCGGCCAGCCCACCGGGGTCTGGCGGGACCTGCTGTCCGCCTGGTGGCTGCCGGTGGCGCTGCTCCTTCCTCCGCTGTACGCACTGGCCGCGCCGTCCGCGCTCGGCCTGCTCGGCTACCTGCGGGTCGGCCGCGGCGCGGTATACCGGCGGGTGTTCAGCAGCGCGGCGCTCGGCCTGTCGGGCGCGCTCGCATCGGCACTGTTCCGCTGGCTCCTCCCGGTAGCGCCGCAGAGCCAGGCCGTGTCCTGGCTGACCTACCCGGGCCCGAACGCGTGGCTGTTGCGCCCGCAGCCCGCGGCGGCGGCGATCGTTTGCGCCGTCGTCTTCGGACTGCTGAACGCGGCCCTCGTCGGGGTGGCCGCCTGGCTGGTAGACCCGGACGCGCGGCTCAGCGACATGCTCTGGGACCGCGAGCGGATGCTACTCGACCTGACGGAGACCTGCGTGGGCATCCTGGTCACGATCGCCTGCGCGCTCAGCACGCTGCTGCTCGCCGTCGCGCTGCCGCCCGTGGTCATGCTTCAGCGGAGCCTGCTCCACTCGCAGCTCAAGACGCAGGCCCGCACCGACCCCAAGACGGGCGTGCTGAACGCAGGCGCCTGGCAGGGGGAGGCCACCCTCGCGGTCGACCGCGCGCGGCGGCGCCACGAGCACCTCGCCGTGCTGCTCGCCGACGTCGACTACTTCAAGCGGGTCAACGACACGTACGGGCACCTCACCGGCGACGCCGTGCTCCGCACGCTGGCCGCGGAGATGCGGCAGCAGGTCCGCGAGACCGATCTCGTCGGCCGGTTCGGCGGCGAGGAGTTCGCGATCGTGCTCGGCGGCACCACGGCGGCGGAAGCATGCCTCGTCGCCGAGCGGATCCGCCGGGGCGTCGGCGTGGTCAAGGTGCTCACCAAGGACATGATCGTCGGCGCCACGGTCTCCATCGGCGTCGCGGTGCTTGGCAACCACGGCAACGACCTTGGCGACCTGCTCGAGGCGGCGGACCTGGCGCTGTACCGCGCCAAGCGCACGGGACGCGACCGCGTCTGCCTCGCCAACCCCGCCGACGCAGGCAACTGGCCTCCTGGCAACCCGGGGCCAGCCGCCCGGCCGTGACGGCCGTCCGGTCCGGACGCGACCAATCCTCCCTGATCCTCGGGTAACCCGGCAGCGGAGCGTCCAGGCATGCGAGCAAGGCTCCGAGCTGTCGCACGTATGCTGGCAGAGACCAGAGGAACAACGGTTGTTGGAGCCGGGTTTATGGTTGCTGCGGTCGCACTACTTGAAGATGGTGCCCGCGCGGTGGGCGGCCAGAGCCATGACTTGCAGCCTTCCCTGACTTTTCACTGACTTACGCTACGGTCGTAGGCCCGCCACCTGCGACGACAGGTAGGATAGGAAGAAATGCCCGAATTCATTTACAGCTTGCGCGCCGTCCGTAAGGCGCACGGGGACAAGGTCGTCCTCGACAATGTCACGCTGAGCTTTCTGCCCGGGGCGAAGATCGGTGTCGTGGGCCCGAACGGAACCGGCAAGTCCACCCTGCTGAAGATCATGGCCGGGATGGAGCAGGTCTCCAACGGCGAGGCCCGCCTGATGCCCGGATTCACCGTCGGCATCCTCGCGCAAGAGCCGCAGCTCAACGAAGACAAGACCGTCCTCGGCAACGTCGAGGAAGGCGTCGCCGAGACCAAGAAGCTCCTCGACGAGTACAACGAGATCACCGAGAAGATGGCGGTCGACTACACCGAGGAGCTCATGGAGCAGATGAGCAAGCTCCAGGAGCAGATCGACCACAAGGACGCCTGGGACCTGGACAGCCAGCTCGAGCAGGCCATGGACGCCCTCAGGTGCCCGCCGCCGGACGCCGACGTGACCACCCTGTCGGGCGGAGAAAGAAGAAGAGTAGCCCTCTGCAAGCTCCTCCTCCAGCAGCCCGACCTGCTGCTGCTCGACGAGCCCACCAACCACCTGGACGCGGAAAGTGTCCAGTGGCTGGAGCAGTACCTGGAGAAGTACGCGGGCACGGTGATCGCGATCACCCACGACCGGTACTTCCTCGAGAACGTCGCGCAGTGGATCCTCGAGCTCGACCGCGGCCACGCCTACCCGTACGAGGGCAACTACACCACGTACCTGGAGACGAAGGCGGGCCGCCTCAAGGTCGAGGGCGCCAAGGACGCCAAGATGCGCAAGCGCCTCGAAGACGAGCTCGAATGGGTCAGGTCGAGCGCCCGCGCCCGCCAGACCAAGTCCAGGGCGCGTCTCGAGCGGTACGAGGAGATGGCCGCCGAGGCGGACAAGAACCGCAAGCTCGACTTCGAGGAGATCCAGATTCCGCCGGGCCCGCGCCTCGGCAACCTGGTGGTGGAGGTCGAGCACCTCACCAAGGGCTTCGACGACCGCGTGCTCTACGACGATCTGTCCTTCTCGTTGCCGCGCAACGGCATTGTCGGTGTCATCGGCCCCAACGGCGTCGGCAAGACCACGCTGTTCAAGATGATCATCGGCGAGGAGAAGCCGGACGGCGGGGTCATCCGCGTCGGCGACACGGTCAAGATCTCCTACTCCGACCAGAACCGCGCGGGTCTCGACCCGAAGAAGAACGTCTGGGAGGCCATCTCCGACGGCGAGACGTTCATCCACGTCGGCAACGTGGAGATCCCGAGCCGGGCCTACACCGCGGCGTTCGGCTTCAAGGGCTCCGACCAGCAGAAGCCGGCGGGCGTCATGTCCGGCGGCGAGCGCAACCGGATGAACCTCGCGCTCACGCTCAAGCAGGGCGGCAACCTCCTCCTGCTCGACGAGCCCACCAACGACCTGGACGTCGAGACCCTGGCCAGCCTGGAGAACGCGCTGCTCGAGTTCCCCGGCTGCGCCGTGATCACGTCCCACGACCGCTGGTTCCTCGACCGCATCGCGACGCACATCCTGGCCTGGGAGGGCGGCGCGAACTGGTTCTGGTACGAGGGCAACTTCGAGGCCTACGAGAAGAACAAGATCGAGCGCCTCGGCGCCGAGGCCGCCCGCCCGCACCGCGTCACCTACCGCAAGCTCACCCGCGGATAGCCGCCAAGCAAACAGCACAACAGCACAACAGCACAAACAAGAGGGCGCGGACCGCTGCGGCGGCCCGCGCCCTCTCGTCATGCGCGGATATGGAGAAAGACCAAGATTATCCCGAACGAAATCGGCTGACCGTGGACGCCAACCAGCCTGCCGGGGCGACGGGAACCCCGGGCGTCCCCGTCTAGCCGACCGCTAGCAGCGACGTCACAGGCCTTGCTCAGCGACGATTCGCCCGGACTTGACCGCTTCGACAACCGCATTGTGGTCACGCTCGTTCTGGTCCGCGTAGGCGTCGGCGAATTGCGTGATGGCCTGGTCGAAGACGTCCGAGCCCCCCAGGTAAGCGGCGATGGCGATGGCGTCACCGGACCGGGCGTGGGCGCGCGCGAGCGTCCATCCGCACAGCTGGCCGTACATGCGCAGGCCGCCCGGCACCATGGCATCGACGTCGATGGAGAACTTCCAGTCCCGCAGTTGACGGACGTAAAAGTCACGTTGCTTCCCGTCAAGCCCGGCGGGGACCCGATGCCAGCCAAGGAAGATGTCACTGGATGCCTGCATCAGCCGCTGGCCGGCGACCACCCGCTGGCCCATGTTGGTGAACTCGCTGGCGCCCACGAACCGGCTGAGAACCGACTCCTCGGCCTCCTTGATCTGGAGGAACAGCGGATCAGACCCGTCGCGCCCCAGCATCAGGGCGATCCAGCACCGGGTCCCCACGCTCCCGACGCCGACGACCTTGCGGGCCAGGTGAACGAACTCGTACTGCTCGATCAGGTGCCGGCGGTCGGTCTCCAGCGTCCGCCGGTACTTGCTCATGATGCTTTGCAGTTCCGACTCGAGCGCGCTGCGTTGCGCCTGATCGGATAGCAGATCCTCGATCGGCACCAGGAGCGGTGGATCAGACATGATCCGCGGTTGCCCGTCCACCGTGGTGGTGAGCTTGGCCAGTTCCTGCATGCTGTCCCGGGTGCGGGCCTTGGACGCGCTCTTGGCGACGAGCTTGCGCTGCCTGGCGTTCAGCTTGGCCGCAAACTGGGCGCGTAGCTGGTCGATGTCCGCGTGCGCGTACCAGATCTCTAGGTGCGACATCCCGGCAAAGTCGCGCATGGCCTGCCGGTAGCTGGCCGCGGTGCTCGCGACGATCTTGCGGCGCTGCTTGTCGCTGAACCCGTTCGACCGCGCGGCGACCTCCATGCTGGCGGCCAGCCGCTTGACGTCCCACTCCCACGGGCCCGGCAGCGTCTCGTCGAAGTCATTCACGTCGAAGACCAGGTTGCGCTCGGCCGACCCGAAGACGCCGAAGTTCGACAGGTGCGCGTCACCGCAGGCCTGGACGGTCAGGCCGGTGACCGGAGTGGCGGCCAGGTCGCTGGCCATGGGCAGGGCGGCGCCGCGATAGTAAGTGAACGGCGAGACCATCATCCGGCCCCACCGGACCGGCACCAGCTCGGGCACGCGCGCCTTCGCCTGCTCCTGGAGCAGGGTGATCGGGTCGGGCCGGCTGGCGGACACCGTGAAATCCGCGTGCGAATCCCGCGGCACCTCGGCCCGGGCCTGCGCGCCCCGGGCCGCCCGCTCAGCGGGCGTCGCCCGCTCCATCTTGGTATCCAGCTGAGCCCGCGCCTCAGCCGGTACCCGCGGCCGTGGGGGAGCCTCAACCTTGAGAACGCTCATCTTCCGGCTCCTTTCCATCCATTGAGCCTCAACGATGGCCGGAAAGTGAACGGCCTGCCTCACCCTTGACGGGTGGCCCGGCCGTTAACGTTTTCGGATCTACGGCCCAGGCCGGCCATCGGACCGCGAATAACTCACCCGGGCGGGGTGAAGCCCGGCCTGCCCCCGGTGCGCGATGGTGAACGAATGATTCTGCAGGCAGCCGGGCTGGCGCTGCTGGCCGCGCTTTCCCCGACCACCCTGCTCGTGTCCGCCGTCTATCTCGGCTCCGCCCGGCCCCGGCTCGTCGGCGCCGCCTACCTGGCCGGCGCGATCATCATGAGCCTGGTGATGGGCCTGGTGGTAATCGCGATTCTGCGCAATACCGGCCTGCAACACCACGGTCAGCGCCCGGCTCGCTATGGCCTGCGGCTCGGCCTCGGCCTGCTGATGCTCGCGGCCGGCGCCTTCCTCGCCCGGCGGCAACCGAAGCCGCCCGATCCCGACAACGCCAAGCAGGGGCTCATCTCCAGGATGATCGCCGATCCCGCCCCGCGCAGCGCGTTTGCCGTCGGCCTGCTCCTGTTCGCGCCGGGTATCACGTTCATCGCCGCGGTTCAGGTGATCGCCACCGCCGATGCCAGCCTCGAGCTCACCACGGCGGCCATCATCGTCGTCGTGGTCATCAACGCGGCCCTGGTGTGGCTGCCCCTGCTGGTGCACATTTTCGCGCCCGGCGTGACGACGCGGTACCTGACGGCTTTCAACGGCTGGCTGCGCGCGAACGGCAACAAGATACTGATCGCCGTCCTGCTCGTGGGCGGCCTGATCGTAGCTATCAACGGCATCGTCGGCCTCGCGAGCGGCTGACATGGTGCAGATTGCGCAAAAGGGGATGAGATAGCGGTTCGCTTCCTGACCGGGCACCGGGATCGGGATCCACGGTGGAGCTGCCGGCTGATTCAGCGGCTACGCCGGTCCAGGATGTTCGGATGGGACCGTAACCCGCTGCGGCGACGCATTGACCGGGTCGAGGCGGGCACGCTGGCCGGCCTGATCATCGTCTTCCTGATCGGCGCGCCCATTCTGGTAGCGGTAGCAGGTCACTGGGCCCGCGCGGCGGGTATGCGGACGCTGCGGGCGGAAGCGACGTGGTCCGAGGTGTCGGCGACCGTCCAGCAGTCGGCGTCGAGTCAGAGCGAAGCGTCCACCGGACCGGAGGGCTTCGTCTGGGTGCAGGCACGCTGGACGGCGCCCGACGGACGGCCGCGCAGCGGCTCGATTGCGATCGGCCCGGCCGTCGCGGTGGGCAACACCGCGCGTATCTGGGTCAGCCGTTCAGGCTCACCGACCGGCGAGCCCCGCGCGCGCTCCGAACTGCTGGGATGGACCCCGATGGCCGAGGTGGGGATGGCGCTTGGGCTGGCGTTCCTATTCTTCCTCGCCGTCCGCCTTGAGCGATGGCTGTTCGGGCGGAGCCGCCTCGCTCACTGGCACAGAGCATGGCAAGCCCAGGGACCGCGCTGGACCGGGCAGCGTTAACCATCATCACCCACTCTAGGTGACGTCCTGATGACAGAAGGCTACGACGTTCACATCACCCCGCGCGGGTGATGCGGGGCATGTCATGTCCCGGCAAGGTGGTGTGCATGATGGAACGATTAGGGTCGAGGCGCGCCATCACTGATGAAGCCGACGCACCTCGATCAAGTGGACACCGAAGGTATCGAACCTGGCCAGCAGACCTTGCAACGCCGCACTGTCGACTATCTCGCCGCATAGCACAGTCTCGACCGGTGCTATGGCCGATGTGAGATTTTCGAAATCGAGCAAGGCCTCGGGCGGAAGAACCCCGGCGATGCGAATCTCATACCGGGATGATGCCATGGCACTCTCCCTTGACAGCTGATGCGTGGCTTATCACTAACAAGAGCATGTCCCGCGGTCGGCTCCGGCGCCCCACTCGCAACGGGTGACTATCACCCGGCTGAGGAGCGAGGCAGGGGCCAACCATCGATACGGGGGTACGTCCTATGGTGACGGTGCCAGCCCCAGCAGCCCTATCCAAAGGCCCGCCGGGCGCCGCGAACGACGTGCTGCTGTCGAAGATCACCCCGCCGGCCGGCAAGGAGTGGGTCATCCGGCGTTCACGGATCGAAGAGCGCATCGCGGCTGGCCCGCTGACCGTGGTCACGGGCCCTCCGGGCGCCGGCAAGACGACGTGCGTCGCATCGTGCCTGGCCGGCGCGGAAACCCCGGTCGCGTGGGTCACTCTTGACCGCTACGACAGCCGGCCCGATGTGTTCTGGTCCATGGTCGTGGCGGCGTTGCGTCGCGCGGGCGTCGAGTTCCGCCGCCCGCTCCCGGCACCGGGCCGGACGGGCCGGGCCGACCACGCGTTCCTGCTGAGACTGGCGGTGGAGCTCGTGACGCAGGATCCACCGGTGACCCTGGTGCTCGACGATCTCCACCGGATCACGGAGCGTCGTCTGGATGACGACCTGCAGTACCTGATACAGAACACGCGGCCGGGTCTGCGGGTCGTGATCTGCTCCCGGGTCGATCCCACGCTGCCGCTGCACCAGTACCGGCTGGCCGGTGAACTCACCGAGATCCGCGCGGACGACCTGGCGTTCAGCGTCCACGAAGCCAAGCTCCTAATGACTCAGCACGGCGTCGCGCTGTCCGATGAACCCCTGGAACGGCTCACCGAGCTTAACGAAGGGTGGGCGGCCGGGCTACGCATGGCCGCGCTCTTGCTCCAGGAGGAGCCCGATCCGGAGCAGTTCGTGAAGAAATTCGCCGCCGAGGACAGCGCCATCGCCGACTACCTGATCGAGGAGGTGCTTAAGAACCAGCCTGCGCGCTACCGTGAGCTGCTGCTTAAGACCAGCATCCTGGACCAGGTCAGCGCCAGTATGGCCGTGGAGCTGACCGGCGACGAGAAAGCCGGGGAGGCACTCGGAGCCCTGGCCCGTGCTCATGCTTTCGTGGAGCCGGTCGGGAACGGCTGGTACCGATTCCATTCGTTGTTCGCGGAGGTGCTGCGACTCAAGCTCAGATTCGAGCACCCGCGACAGGTAGCGGACCTGCACCGGTGCGCCGCCCGGTGGTATCAGTCGCACCAGTGCCTGCCGGACGCCGTCCGGCAGGCCGCGGCGGCCGGCGACTGGCGGTTCGCGGCCCGGCTCGTCGTGGACGACCTGGCGATCGGCACGCTGATCGAGGCACCCGACCAGGATCCGCTCACCAATTGCCTTCGGGAGATGCCGCCTGACTTGCTCGGCGCCGGACCAGAACCCGCGCTCGTAGCGGCGGGCCTCGCGCTCGCGGACGTGCAGCACGAGAGGGCCATCACCGCACTCGCCGCCGCCGAAGGCTCGCTCGTCGGCGTTGCCGCCGATGAGGAGACCACCTCCAGGATCGCGGTCGCCATGCTGAGGCTGGAGTTGGCGCGGCGGACGGGCGACATCGAAGCCAGCATCGCCTCGGTCGGGCAATTGGAGAAACTCGCCGGGCGGCTGCCGGGCGAGACGCTGGCCCACCAGCCCCGGCTCGTCCTGCGGCTGCTGGCGGAACGAGGGTTGCTGTTTCTGTGGGCCGGGCAACCCGACGAGGCGGCCGCGTTCCTCAGCGTCATGCATCCCGCAGCGGCCGAGCACGGGCCGGAATGCGCGAACTATCACGGGCACCTCGCGCTCGCCGAAGCGTTCAGGGGCCAGTTGCACGCAGCCGTCCACGTCATCGAGACGACGTGCTCGCCGGACGACGGCGGCGGCGGGCGACTCATCGGCACGGCCGAGGTCGCGCTCGCTCTCATTCACCTCGAGCGCAACGAGCTGTGGGCAACCGGTAACGCGCTCAAGCGAGCGGACGCCGCCCTGCGAGCGCGCCCGGACCGGCTGGCCGCCGCCGCGGCCTGCTTCGTGGCCGCGCGCTGCCGCCTGGCCGAGGGGCACACCAGCGCCGCTTCCACGGTGGCAGCCCGGGCCCGGGCGGGCTGGTCGCCTCCCGAATGGCTCGATCACCGGCTGACGCTGCTCGAATCGCGGGCATTCGCGGCGGCGGGTGACAACCGGTCCGCGGTCGCCGCCGCTGGGCGGGCCGGCCCCGCGGCGTCACTAGACGCCGCCGTCGCGCTCGCGCACGCGCGGCTTGATACCGGGGACCTGCTGGCGGCCGGCGACGCGCTGGACATCAGTCCCGCCATCACGGCCAAGACGCCGGTCGCCAGCTGCGTGGACTGGCGTCTGACGGAAGCGCGCCTCGCCTTCGGCAACGATGACGGCCGCCGCGGCCGGCAATCCTTGATGAAGGCGATCAAGCTCGGCGAGCAGGAAGGACTCCGGCTTTCCTTCGCCCTGGAGGCGGCCTGGATGCGGCCGGTGCTGCTCGGTGACCCGCGGCTAGCCCGGGCCTACCGGCACGTGCTGGCGCCCGACCTGGCCAGCGGGCGCGATCCATCCGCGCCAGGCGCGGGGGATCCTGTGATCGTCGAAGAACTCAGCGTACGGGAATGCCAAGTGCTCAAGCTTCTGGCGGCAATGCTGACCACCGCGGAAGTCGCCAGTGAGCTGCATATCTCGGTCAATACCGTCAAGACGCACCTGAAGAGCATCTACCGGAAGCTAGCGGCGAATCACCGGGGCGAGGCGGTACGCCGCGCGAAGCAGCTCCGGGTGATCTGAAGCCACGGGCGATCAGGAAAAGTTGTCGGCCGATAAGAGACTGTCCCGGAGCCGGCGCGTGACCGCGCCACCCGGCAGGAACTAGCGTTAACCGTTATGACGATTGTTCCTGACGCTAAAGACTGGACGTGGGTGCTGGGCCGGCCGTGCCCGGAGTGCGGCCTGGACACGAGCTCGTTTGCGCGCGATGACGTTCCGGCGATGATCCGGGCGAACGCCGCCGCCTGGCGGCAGCCACTGACCGCCCCGGACGCGGTGCGGCGCCCGCGGCCGGACAAGTGGTCGCCGCTTGAGTACGGCTGCCACGTGCGGGACGTCCTCAAGCTGTACGACTACCGCCTCGGCCTGATGCTGACGGAAGACGACCCGCTCTACCCGAACTGGGACCAGGACGAAACCGCGGTCGCCGACCGCTACGACACCCAGGACCCCGCCACGGTCGCGGACGAGCTGGCCGCGGCCGCGGAGACGATCGCGACCAGCTTCGACAACGTCGGCGGGGCCCAGTGGACCCGCACCGGCCGCCGCAGCGACGGCGCGGCCTTCACCGTGGAAACTTTCGGCCGCTACTTCATCCACGACCCGGTCCACCACCTCTACGACGTGACGGGCGTCCCGCACAGCGCCCCGGACCGTTAGACACGGCGGCCAGCCAGTCGCATCAGGCGGCGCGGTGCCGGACCAGCCAGACGGTCGCGGCGATCAGCAGCACGGAAAGCGCGAGCAGCCAGCCGCCCTCGATCCACTGAAACGGCCAGAACCGGCTGGCCGGCTGGTAGCTGGTCCACTGCGTGTAACCGTGCTGCGCGAGGCACTGGAAGGCGGTCTGCTGCGACGGCTTGCCAAAGGTCCCCGCTGGCAGGGAGGAGCAGAACTGGTTGAAGAGGCTGTCGGGGGGAGAGCCGGCGAACGCGAACGTGCCGCCCTTGGTCCACCACTGGCCGATGATCCACGCCGAACCGGGCACGTTCTGGCTGCTGGTGACCAGCGGCGTCAGGTAGTGCGGGCGCAAGAAGCCCCCGGCCGCGAAGGCGAGCCCGGCGTAGACGGCCAGGGTGGCGACGATCGCGGGGACGACCCGGCGGATTAGCATGCCGGCCAGGGCGCCGATCGCGAAGGCGGCCAGCGTCCAGGCGGCGAACGCGACCCCGCGCAGGTCGAACAGGCCGGGAAAGAACGGAGTAACCTCTTTAAGGCCCAGGGCCGGGTTGTTCGGGGCGAAGTACGGCTGGTAGTACCAGGACAGCAGCACGCTGAGGGCTCCGGTAGCGGCCGCGACCGGGACCGCGAGCAGCACCAGCTTGGCCAGTGCCCACCGCCACCGGCCGAAGCCCTGCGTCCACGTGTACCGGAAGGTCCCGGTCTCCAGCTCACGGGCCAGCACCGGCGCTCCCACGAAGGCCCCGATCAGCGCGGGCACCGCCTGCAGGATGAGGCCATTCGCCAGGAAGCCGTCCGTGCCAATGAAGCTGGTGCTCAAGTCAAAACAGGCGGGTGAGGCCGTTGGCTGGCACGCCGACGCGACGGCGGCCCAGGCGTGGTGCACCTGAAGGCCGGCCAGCCACAGGCACACCGCCAGCGCACCCAGGAATGCGGCCACGCCGGCCAGCGCGTAGCGGTGCTGCCGCCAGGTCACCCCGGCCATCCGCGCCCACGGCACCGGCCGCAGGCCCGCTTCCTGGCTCGGCTGGGCGGGCGTGGTCAGCGCGGTCATTTCGCCACCTCCGCGGGGTTCTCGCGCAGGTAGCCCAGGGCGAGCTCTTCCAGGCTCGCCCGGCGGTGCCTGGCCAGCAGGTCCTTGATGTCGCCGGCTAGCCGCACCCGGCCCCGCGCCAGCAGGATGAGGTAGTCCGCCACCCGCTCCAGTTCGGTGAGCACGTGCGAGGACAGCACCACCGACACCCCGTCGGCCGCCGCGGCCGTCAGCACCGTGGCCATGAAGTCGTGCCGGGCGACCGGGTCGAGCATCGCCACCGGCTCGTCCAGTACCAGCAACCGCGGCCGGCGGGCCAGCGCCAGGGTCAGCGCGAGCTGCGCCTGCTGCCCGCCGGACAGCTTCCCCGCCTTCCGCTTTAGCGGGATGCCCAGCTCGGCCAGCCTGGCCTCGGCGTAGGGCCGGTCGAAGCGCCGGTTCAGGCTGCGGGTCACGTAGATCATGTCCGCGACCGACAGGTTCTTGTACAGCGGCGTGTCCTGGGCGACGAACGCGATGCCGTCAAGCGCGGCCGGGGACCCGGCGGGCCGGCCGTCCAGCACCGTGACCTCGCCGGCACTTGGTGCCGCCAGGCCGACCGCCAGGTTTAGCAGGGTGGTCTTGCCCGCCCCGTTCGGACCGACCAGCGTGGTCACATGCCCGGCCGGAACCGTCAGCGTGCACTCGCGCAGCGCCCACGTGCTGCCGTAGCGCTTGCCCAAACCGCTCGTCTCGATCACGTTCGTGCTCATGATGCCACTGTCCACAGAACCCGGCGCGGTTGTCTGCGGCCGAGGGAGCGAACCGGTTCATCCGTAAGGATGAACCCTCGGCGCCTGACGGATGATGTACGTGGCCTGGCCGGGGGATACCTTCGGGGACATGCAGGCAGATAGACCCTTGACGGGCGGAAAGGCGGAAATTACCGCCGATGCCGGGATGGCGATCGCCGCGTTCGGGCTGACCGCCGTCGCCGCGTGGGGGCCGCCTGGCCTGATCGGCACCGCGATCGCCGGGCCGACGTGGCTGCTGGCGCTGCTGCCCCTGCTCATGGGGGCGTCGCTGGCGCTGCGGCGCCGCGCACCGCTGCTGATGTGGGCGGCGATCTGGGCGACCATCGGGCTGCAGTTCCAGCTCACCGAGGACTCGCCCCAGGGCCTGGAGTTTATGTTCGTGCTGTTCGCCGGGGCCTACTCGCTGGGCGCGCACGCCCGCCTGTGCCGCGCGGTCGCTGGACTCGTTGTCACCGCTCCGTTCATCCTCGAGATCAACGACAAGGGCGGGCTGCTCGAGTTCTCGGCCCATCGCGGCGAGGCGGGCGTGGCCCTGTCGTCGTTCCAGCTCCTGGCATTCTGGCTCGTCGGCGTCTTCGTCCGGGCCCGCAGGCAGGCGACCGCGCTGGCCGCGCAGAGCGCTGACTTGCAGCGCCAGGCCGAGCAGGCCGCGGCGACCGAGCGGGCCCGGATCGCCAGGGAACTGCACGACATCGTCGCCCACCATCTCAGCGTGATCGTGCTGCAGGCGGCCGGCGCCCGGGCGTCGGGGAAGCCGGCCGAAGCGACCCTGGAAAAGATCGAGAACAGCGGGCGGCAGGCGCTGGCCGAGACCCGCCGCCTGCTCGGCGTCCTGCGTGACCCGGCCGAGGAGACGGGGCTAACCCCGCAGCCGGGCATCGGCGACCTGGACGGACTGGCCGCCAGCGTCCGGGCCGCCGGCCTGCCGGTGAAGCTACGCATCGACGGCGACCTCGCCCCGCTGCCCGCGGCCGTGGACGTGTCGGTTTACCGCATCGTCCAGGAAGCGCTGACCAACGTGCTCAAGCACGCCGGCCCCGCCCGCGCCGACGTGACGATCGGCTGCGCCACCGAAGCCATCACGATCGAGGTTACCGACGACGGGACGGGGGAGTCCGGGAACCAGGTCACGGCCGCCGGGCTCGGGCTCGCGGGTATGCGCGAGCGGGCCGCGGTATTCGGCGGCGAACTGGCCGCGGGGCCGCGGCCGGACGGCGGGTTCGCCGTGCGCGCCCGGCTGCCGCTCGGCGGCGGCCTGGCGCTTGGCCACCCGTCGTGATCAGCGTCCTGATCGTCGACGACCAGGACCTGGTCCGCGAGGGCCTGCGGATGCTGCTGGAGGCCGAGCCGGACCTGGCGGTCACGGGGGAGGCCGCCGACGGGGGCCAGGCCCTGGCCCAGGCACGGCTGCTCGACCCCGACGTGATCTTGATGGACGTCCGCATGCCGCAGATGAACGGCATCGAGGCGACCCGCAGGCTCGTCGAGGCCCGCTCGCGGGCCCGGATCCTGATGCTCACCACGTTCAACCTGGACGAGTACGTCTACCACGCCCTGAAGGCGGGCGCGAGCGGCTTCCTGCTCAAGGACGCGAGCCGCGAGCAACTCACCGGCGCCGTCCGTGCGGTAGCCGCCGGAGAGACCCTCCTAGCCTCCGCCATCACCCGCCGCCTGATCGAAGACTTCTGCGACGGCCCCGCCC